>JGI24158J21664_10001926_pt1 | contig 24332 bp, 9 predicted proteins | sample Ectturendosymbi3_FD_21664 | JGI IMG/M metagenome (IMG submission 21664) | reverse complement strand
TTGTGATTGATTCCTTGCTTCTTTCACTTGTGGAGTGAAGTTGCTTGAATACAGATGTGCGCAAGTTTGAATCATCGCAAAAAGATGAAAGCAGAGCCCAGCTGGCTGATTCCTCTAAAGCCTATAGAAAACGTAAAGCTTTTTATTGTTCGCTATGTTTAACATTGCAAACGAATGGCCTAGATCCTAAGAAAACCACTTTTATTTCACACATTGCAAATCAATTCTAAACCTTTCTGGTTGATCAGTGTGCTTTTGATTAAAGCTGAAAGCTTGGTTAATTTGGTTTCTGAAACCTATAGGGATAAAATTCTCAATTATAGCAAATGCTTATTGTGTAATTATATCCGACATTAATTTATTTACACGAAAGTGTGAAAATACTAAAAATTCCTAGGAAAACTCGGAGGTGGATTTTGAATCCTCAGCGGGANAGATCTCGCCCGCGGGACCGATTTTGGTGAANGCTGCTCGGATTTTTTTNNAATCCTGCTGCTTTCTAAAAGTTCCACACCGACTAAAATTGTTAGCAGCCTATTTTGGTGGNGAGTAATGGAACGTTAATATTCATTGCTCGTAGAAAATTTTATCTCTGATGGTCCTTACTGGATCCAAAGCTGCGTTTTGCTTTCATAAGCAACCAGGTTTTTTAATCACGAGGAATAGCGCCACGAGTTAAACAATACTTAATTTTCGAAAAATATTGCGAGATTAGCCCAAGGTCATGCCCGTAGGATTTGCTTTCAAACGAAAAGATGAAAAAGATGAAACAAGATGCAGTTCACCTCAGTTTCCTTTTGGAATCAAAGACCTTGACTATCAGTGACGTCAGCAAGATTTACAAAATAATGAGTGTTGCCGTTTTTAAGCTACTCTTGATACTTTTATTACCTATAAGCATTGTACTGTAAATCAAATGATGAATTATTTAGGCGTAACAAAGTTGAACAAACGCAAAAGCAAATCAAAAGCGATTGCTTGTTACTGCTCCACTTTCGCTGCATACAAATATGAAAACAATAGTGTAAATAGGGCTTCTTTTTAAAAATGTTTAATCTCTTTTCACACTATTTTGCTTGCTTTGTGTATAGAAAAATAAAAGCAGAATAAGGCTTCACTTAACGTTGTCTTTGTTGCTGTTTTGTGCTTTTGATCGATAAGAGAACAAGGTTCAAAGTGACTACCCGTATCAAATACCTAAAATTGTGTCATTAGCTTTTGAAGCATTCTAAGAATGAACATTTCAGACGAAATTTTCATTTACTAACTTAGTTTGCTAACTTTGTGGACTAACCATATCTGTCGTCCATTCCAAGATGTCACGAACACGAAACAAAGCGTAACATGCAAAAATGGTATTCGTTTCGACGAAGAGAGCTTGCCGACTTACCATATTTACGTGAACCACTTGCACATATTGCGTGAGTCAGGCAGTGTTGCTGCTCGTTCATTTCTGGCAAAAATTTTGTAGTGAATAAAAAATCAAACCAAAGAACAAGCAAGAATTGCTCGTGCATTTCAAATCCAAACAATTTTCACAACCCACAGGAATTCTCCCACATTCATTATACAACAAAATGTCTCTAAAGCGTAGCAACAAAACATTTACATTAAGAAGACACGATATTAAATTGGCTTCTTTATAGCATCTCAACAATCTAAATATTCCTTACCTTTTAGGAGACATTGAAACGTGAGGGGCGTGTCATCAGTTGGACGTATGTTCCTCATAGGCAAACCTGGAATTGGTAAAACTTCGTCCAATTTTTTAGAAAAATATTGGCACGTCTTTGTGTAAGCACCATAGTGATTAGAAGTTCTATAGGGTTTTCTATGGGCTTCAGAGGAATCAACCGATTGGGCTCTGCTTTCATCTTTTTGCGATGTTTAAAACTTGCGCATTTCTGTATTCAAGTAATTTCACTCCACAGGTGAAATAAGCAAGGAATCAATCACCGATTTTAATAGGAAATCGATTTCACGTAAAACTACGCGCCATCAGTCCTTACATCTGCAAGTGATGCTAACAGGTGAAACGTTGAAAGGCTGAAGCAAGGTCAGAGAATGTAAACAAACTCATGACTGTAGTGTAACATAGCACAACACCAACTACGACAATTAAAACTGGAGATATTTGGAAATTTCGTCTTACTCAACTGAAAGTATACACTGCAACTTCAAAGTTTACTGCAAAAAGTTCAAAAGTTTGAACTAAATAAAACTCAACGCAAACTACAAAGATTTACAAACTGGAATACTTCGTTCCCAAAATAATGCAGCTACTGCCAAACGGTGCTTCCAATTTAGCTTGAAACAACACGTTTATGAATCAGCATAACTGCAGAATGCGTAAGCTAAGCTAGCATTTAGAAACGATGGCAACCAAACTTCGGCGGGCGCATTTGAAATGCTGTGACTGACGAGAACCAAACTCCAGCACGCCAGTCGCGTTAATTAAAACACATCACTAGTCAGTGTTGAGAAAATTTTTATCTCACGCGGGGTAGGATCATGCTGTGAATATTAATTTGTGCGCCAAGCTGGTTGTACCATTTATATTTGTAGATATTCAAGTAGTGAAAATTTGGTTGTTCAACAAAAGTGACGATATAAGCTTCATGTATAGGTGGTTTGTTTGAGTTACCATGAAACAAGGCATAGTGCTGCTACAAAGCCACTTGCTCGTTTTTGTCATTTTCGCAATTAGGTTTGTTTGAATTACTGCGGTGCGCTGATCACCTCTTGGGAAATTTATTCTTGGTTTGTCCGACATACTGTTCATGACACAGCACATAAGTCGCTATGTAATTACCATAGTTTGCGCATATCAAGTTTTGGTTCAGCGGAAAGTTTTTGTTTTGCTCATTATTTGTGAAACACGAGGTACAATTTATTTGTTGTGTTTCCCATAGCAGCCACAAGGTGCACAGTGGCCGCGAGGTCTTTACTCACCCTTGACAGGCTCTCTCGTCTTGCTTGAAGCAAGGTGTTTGTAGTTTGTTAGTAGATGTATTTGCCCAATTGTCTTAGGTCTTTTGTAGGTTGTCATTGCCTTCGGATTTAACTTTTTTCTTTCTCTGTTAGAGTTATCAGATGGGGGAAAGATGTAGCCCAAACTTGTGGGTCATCTTTTTTGTCGGCTTTTGAAGGGCGTAATCTTTCTTTCCAATTTGATGCCATTGCTATCATGTCATTAGTCATGTCCAAAGGAAAGTTTGACTGCTGAGGTAGCCTTCTTTCCTTACGTTAAGACGCCTCAATCATATTGCTTGTCCAAATGAGACTGACTTTTAATGTTGACTTTGGACGGTGTGATTTCCCGTCAACGAACTGCCTTCCCTCTGCTGTGGGTTTTATGAAGTCTTTGGTAACAAATCCAAAATCATCAACAGCACTGCAGTTATGCAGAGATTAACATCTAGGAATTCAACTTCGCCCTTCTGATCGGCTGTGCAAGCTTGGCGAAACGTTAGTTCCAAACCATTGTTGGCAAATGCTGAAGTTAGTGCTTGTCGAATGCTTTCATTAGACAATTCTGATCTAGCTATCCAGATTATGTTCTCGAAAAATCTGCGGAAAAGCTCTGCCTCACGCAGCACCCCAGCAATTGGCTGTAGGATGTAATGTCCAGCAGTGTTTGCCATGTGAAAAAGTAGTTGTCACCGGTTATAATTCCGTTTGTTTGGGTATATAACTGGAACTGGTCTCCATATTGGGTGACAAAGTTGTTCAGGCAAATTTTGTTCAATTCAATAATGACTTCTCGGGCCTTGTTGTTGAATTTGGAAAGTTTCTCCATTGCACATTCCAGGGCTTTTGTTGCCGTATCTCTGCACAAGCTTGGGTAAAGTGCTTTTACATCTGCCGCCACAATGTAAAACACAGGTTTTTGCTGTCCAATTTTTCGGGCTTTGTTTAGGCGGTTTTTCCAATTGAGCAGGTCTACGATATATTTGCGGTGTCTTGGCAAAATTCATCTGGGCAGTTCCTGCAAAAGTCTGTACTTATAGGTTTAAGAACTAATTATAGAAAAGCAGTAATGCGTGAGGTGCTTATGTTCTCAGCAGATTGCAACAAGCGCACAAGTGTGTCTTTGATATCCACGTTCAATAAATTATCTGGGGTCATCTTGTGTGTTTTGAAAAGCGGGTAAGCGTAAGCCGGTGTATTGCAACAAAAAAACTTTGCCAATGCACCGTTGATCTTGCGGTACGAGTTGCTTTAGCATTTCATTCCAATTACGTGCAGCAACAGTTCTTTATTCACTGCACCCATATCATGGATTTTGACAATAAGGTCGTTGCATTCTTTTCTAACTTTTTCATGGTAAGTGTCGCATCTTTCTACAGATACGTCCATTTTTCCAAACTGCTGCTGCTCTTTGGTCATAATGGCGTCTTAATCTTTGCAATAAAGGATCATAATTTTCCCATCCTTATCGGCTCGGCAGATCACAGTTTTCCTTTCTTCTGTTAGTTTAGTAAGTTTGCATAGACATTTTTTTGTTCTTTCGGCAGATGATTGCGAAAATGACAAAACGAGGAAGTGGCCTTGTCGCAGCACCATGCTTTGTCATGGTAACGTACACAAACCACCTATACATGAAGCTTACATCGTCACTTTTGTTGAACAACCAAATTTTCACTCCTTGAATATCTACAAAGATAAATGGTACAACCAGCTTGACGCAAAAATTAAAGTTTCTTGTTTCGCTTCTGGACTGAGCGCCGATGTGTTTTGATTATATAGCTTCGGGCGTGCTGGAGTTTGGTTCTCGTCAGTCACAGCATTTCAAATGCGCCCGCTGAGGTTTGGTTNCCATCGTTACTAAATNCCAGCTTACCTTACGCATTCTGCAGTTATGCTGATTCATAGACGTGTTGTTTTAGGCTAAATTGGAAGCACCGTTTGGCAGTAGTTGCATTCTTTTGGGAACGAAGTATTCCAGTTTGTAAATCTTTGTAGTTTGCGCTGAGTTTTATTTAGTTTATGCTTTTGGACTTTTGCAGTAAATTTTGAAGTTGCAGTGAATACTTTCAGTTGAGTAAGACGAAATTTCCAGTTAATTCCAGTTTNAATTGTTGTAGTTGGTGTTGTGCTATGTTACACTACAGTCTTGAGTTTGTTTGCATTCTCTGACCTTGCTTTAGCCTTTCAACGTTTCACCTGTTAGCATCACTTGCAGATGTAAGGACTGATGGTGCGCAGTTTTACGTGAAATCGATTTCCTATTAAAATTGGTGATTGATTCCTTGCTTATTTCACCTGTGGAGTGAAATTACTTGAAAACACCATACCATGTATTTCATGAATTGCTCATTTTAAAGTTGCTGGCCAGTGCTCAAAAGAAAAGTGAATTTTTCCTTATTAGTCATCAACCTTTGTAAATTTTGCTGTAATGGTTAAAATTGAAACAAAGCACTGCAAGGCTTTTATAAAACGCAGAACATTTTCTGTTTGCTTTAATAAATTTTGTTGTTAGTACGAGGTGAGCAGAACAATGAGACCCACTGCTAGAAAATTAATAATTGGGGCCAACGATAAAGTGAATGTTGAAACAAATTTATATGTATGTTTAGACTACCTGTAAATCCATTAGAAGAACCAAGTACGTTTTCTTTAGAAACAGTAAACATATAAATAGGACTTATCAAAACTATTCAGCTCCTCATTTCCTCCATTATGAAAGAAACAGTTTGCTTTACTGAGATCTTTGTTTTTTACACAAATGCAAAAACGTTTTTCACAAAAATAAATTGCTGAAAGTCATACATTTTGCTGATGCAGAAAAAATCTTTTAATTTAGGATTTTTCTTTGCTATGAAAGCATCTAAGTTCAGCATGTTGCAAATAGCATCAAAAGTGCTGTCTCGTACTGCTCCACATGGACATGCGTTTAGATATTTTCTATAACAGGTGCCCTTGACACGGGGTCCGTCAACCCCTCAGAGGTCAATGTATGTTTTTCAGGGGGTCCACAAACCAAAATCCAAGCAAGAATATCTGCTAGTTTTGATCTGACCGTTTGGGCCATTATTCAGCTTAATCGCACCACAATTGTTGTCTGACATGCACCTCTAGGCGTAACTAGGTAATTCCAGTACTATCATTATGATGTAATACTGTAGTTCACACTGTCCACGGAATTTTCTGCTAAACCTTTGCACCTACATAAACGCGAATAAAAGTCTTATGTATTCGTTCATGTGTAGGCCGTCTATTTTTTTATTCATTGTTTAAGTAGTTGTTATAAAAGCAGAAAAACGTGACGAAAATCCTGATATGTTAAGTGCCGCTGGCATATGTCTTATAGTTGGAAATAATTACTTCCACCTAACAAATGTTTCATTCTTTTCACAATGGAATATTAGATTTTTTCATAGCATGACTTTGTTAGGTCTTGCTTTAGTGTTTCATCATTTCACCTGTAAGATTTTGCTTGCAGTTTGCAGGATTGAAAATGCGTAATTGACGCGAAATCGATTTCTATGTAATACACTTTGAGAGCAGATTTAGCTGCTTTTTCCTTGTGGCATAAACTGTCGCTTAAATGTTGATGCGTGCAGTCAGAATCATCGGATATTTATGAAAGCACATCATGGCAGGTTGATTCCTTGGAAGCCCTTACTTCGTTTTCAATCTTCACTGTGAAAGCTTGGGTTACAGTGCATTATTTGTTTTTTTCCGAACCAGAAAGTAATGATGATCGTGTGCAATGGCCTGACGTTATAGACCAGTGTTTCTGAAAAATTTCTCTCACGGACCCCCCAGTAATATATTCATTTTTTGTGACCACCAGGATATTCTAAATTAAAGCACAACTTTCTGCGAAACTACAGAACTAAGTTCTGGCACAAAAGATTTTATTAATTTGCACAGTCAACTTCATCAAATACTGCCGGCAAGTCGGTATATTTCACTGTAACCATCTCAATTACTACATTTTTGGAATATCTCTGTATTTGCAAATCGTTTTCGCGCTAGATATAAGCCAAGGGGTAGTTCCAAACGTGAAAAAATTAGATAAAGGATTGACCTGTCTAGTTTTTGTGTATTTTAAGACTGTTTGCCAGGGAAAGCGGGACGAAACACTTTTCAAGTAGCAAAATTTCTTAACAGATTTCAACAACCCAGTTGGACTTAAATAACTCGCCAGGCGATTGAGCTCGAGAGCTGTTCAAACCTCTACGGATTCAGCGAGTCTTAAAATGCAGATTAAAAACAAAACTTTTTTCGTTTTGGATTTGAGGATTTCTAAGTGTGATGTCACAAGTGGGGGTGTTTTTGTGTTTTTTTGGCCAAATTCACCTGGCCCTGGGCGTCAACCCAATAAGCCATTATTTTGGCTCAAGATTTTTTGGAAACTAGGCCAAAATCTGCGTCTTTAGAGCCTTTGAATGGCTTTCTAGCATATCTGTAGCCAGCATTATGGATAAAAAAACAAAAATTGGTGAAAATTTCAGCACCCACAAACCCCAAGCGAGGCTGGATTACACCTCTTTTCTAAATGGTCATCACTCGCCAGCAGATCGAGCTAGAGAGCTGTTCAAACCCGCTCTAAATAGGGAAAAACTTGTGGTTTAGACTGAAAGATATTTTTGAATGTGGGTTTTTTGCCTTTTTGGCCATCAACACAGGATGTTTTGACATGTTTTGACAGGTCTGTAAATCATTGGATGACGTCAACGTCACGTGGCAGTTCAAAAATCTAACCGATGTTGTGGCGCGAAACTTCACTGGTTTTAAATGGATTCTAGGCTATAGTACGAGCCTTTAGAGGGTTTGATTGGCATTCTAGCGTTTCTGATTGATAACTTATTGGGAAAAACGATGAAATTTTAATTAGGGAAATACCCTAGGGAAGTCCTGAAATATTTGGAATTTTTGGCATAACTTTTGAACCAGAAACGCTAGAAACTCTATCAAGGGCTCTAAAGACTCGTATTTTAGCCTAGAATCCAATAAAACTTTGAGACACAATATTGGCTTGTTGGATCGGCGATGACGTCATAAAAATAAAGGCAAAACATACCCCACTCATGACATCCTCAACCAAAAACCCCAAGTGAAAATCTTAAAACACTTTTTTTTCATTCTGAAACACACGTCTTCACGTGTCTTTACAGGGTTCGAATTGCTCTCTAGATCAATCTGTTGCCGAGTTATGGCTGGCCAAAGTTTGGCCCGAAATGGCAAATTATACCTTTTTGAAACTTCTTGACTTTTGTCAAAACAGGGCTTTTCAGCCATAACTCTGCCTCCAGACATGGTAGAAAGTCAGACAAAGGCTCTAAAGACGCGGATTTTAGCCTAGTTTCCAAAAAAAACTTAAGCCAAAATCATGGCTCATCGGGTTGGCGCCCAGTACCAGGTAAATTCGCCAAAAATACAAAAACATGCCCTCACTCTGACGTCACTTTCAGAAAAGCCAAAACCCAAAACGAAAAAACTTTTTTACCCTGCGGTTTAAGACTTGCTGAATCCGTAGAGGGTTTGAATAGCTCTCTAGCTCAAGCAGGTGGCAAATCATGGCGTTGCAAACTATTCAAAAATTGCAAAAAATGTGGCCAACCCGGGACTGATAGGGTTAAAAGGTGGATGTTTGTTGACAAAATTTTTGATTTTTCCAGTCGGTAGTTTTTGGAACTCTTCAATACCACGTTCTTCGTCTAATTCGCCAAATTAGTTGTGATTACTAGGGCAACCAATTTTTTGACATATAAACTTAAAATTTTGACTTTATAATTTACAAAATTTGACTTTGTTTTGACCTATGAATTTTCTGCGTTTGGAACTGCAAAATAATTCAGCCTTAGGTGTTGAGGTTAATCCCGAAGCATATTCATGCCCTATGCTTCGAAATTTTAAAATATTTGGTTGTTTAACTTTGGAGATGGTATATTGATAAGTACATAAACAACTACAGCAGAGTCAAACCTGAGATCATAAAGTTGAAACGTTATATGCATAATGGATTGAGCATTTACCAAACCAAGGCTTGTAAGACCACGTTTCTTGCCTTACCATGCCTATCCTACACACTATTCAATCGTCCAGTAGTGGCAAAACATTATTATTATGCCTGAAGTCGCAACAAACCCACTATTAATACAGAATTACCAGTAAACTTGCAAAAGCATATCAATATATGTTGTTGTAGTTTCAATAAAGTGTCGATCAAGAGAAAAAAAGCTCTGCTGCAAGAAAATTTTGACCTAACGATAAATTTTGAGCTAATGATAAATTTCGACTTTTTTTTGACCTAATAACTTAGGCATCCCTCATGGTATGAACGTGAAATTTGGTTTGTGGACGTTTCAAAAACTTTCAAAACGGCAGACAAATTTTGACTTTATTGATTTTTGGATTGACTTTATTGATTTTTGGATGCCCTACTACTGTCTACACATGGACAAAAATACAACCTGATCTCTTTCTACCCAAACGTATGCCAAGAAAAGTCGTCTTACAAAATTTAAGTAAACAATGTTTGAAGAAGTGTTTTTGAAAAACCAGGGATTGAAATTTTTTGCTGCTTTCGGAGACACAAAAATGGTATGCATTAGGGCATGCGTAAAATTTTTAACATTCATTATAGCCACGTGTTCAATGCACTCTTCAACTTTGAAAGTTTGTTTAAATTTCTAATTGCGGTGGGTCATGTCATCTGTCATATTGTTCGTTTTGCAAGGCGCATGTCCATTTAATAAGTTACCTTGAAAGACTGTAATTGATTATAAGTTACTGTTGGAGTTATATCTGTTCGTTAAGTATATGAATATTGCTTTATCGCAATATTATTGACTGCGAACTTGATGTTGTTCATATTCAAAGCCACAATGGCTGATGGCAAATGTGAGGCTCATATTTTTGGACGTTGGCCGAAAAATATCAGTAATTGGAATGAAACTGTGACAGCAATGTGGTAAATAATTTTAGCAGAAAATCAATTTTGGAAGTATACTACACATCGTCCAAACTTAGACGCCCAACTCAGATGGTGCATAAGCAAGGCACAACTTACTTCCAAAATACTTGTGAGTTGTGACATTTCCAGCGCTGTTTATACAGAAAGACAGAAAGAAAATTCTCATTATAAATTAGTGCGAACCGCGTTTTTTCCAAATGCATTTTTAAGGTAATAGTGACTTTTCATGCTTGTTTCCAGTCAATATATCCCAAACTGCAGAGCTATTACCGATTCTACTTTGAAAATACTGAACAAAGAGGAACAAAAAAGTAAAAATATCACCTTAACACATGAGTCCCAGGATTTGCCCGCATTGGGATGTCATAATTCGGTACTAGATAGAGAGCTATTCAAACTCTCTAAAGTTGCTGAACGTCTTGTACTTTCGATTAAAAAAGATTAGTAAGCATTGGATTTGAGCATTTTTGTGGGTGTCTCAACATTAGGGGTATATTTAGGCCTTTTTTGGCTTAAGTCATCGGGCCATGCTCCCCAACCGCAAGAGTGAGCCTTTTGTTGCTTTTTTTCAAAAAACTAGGCAAAAATTTGCAACTCTAGAGACTTTGATTGACGTTGTAGCGTTTGTTTTGGAAGTTATGGCTTCAAAACCACAAATTGTATAATAATTAATCCCCTCAGTTATTAATTAATTATTTAATTGATTTTTTGTGTGGTATTCAGACAACAATATGTCAACTACAAATGCTAGAAGGTCAATCAAGGGCTGAAGATGCGGATTTTGGCCTTGTTTTTTAACAAAAAACAAAAAACGTCCTCTTGCAGATGACACCCAGAGCCAGATGAAGTGGGCCAAAAGGGCATGAACCTATCCTCATCATAACGACATTCACACAAACTCAAAACCGAAATTTCCCAAATCTTTTTTTATTGAAAGTACAAGTCTTTCCGCATTTTTTGGGGATTTGAACAGCTCTCTGTCTCAATCTGCTGGCGAGTTATGGTCGAATGTGATGGTGCTATTTTGCGCCAAAGTTTTGGCGCACGTGGGACTTAAAGGGTTTCAAGCTAGTATGCATGCAGACAGGGTAAAAAAGACTAGCAAAAGTTCGTAAAATAAATCAAAAGATGCAATTTGCTTCAGATCTTTCGTGGTTTGCAATTTTTCTATTTGGGCAAGGTAAATTTCTTATCTTGAAAAATGTGATCCTTATCTCAAAGCAGGTGAACACTGCGAAAGTGACTTCGTTAGTCTAATTTTCAGCACATTTATATCATCACAAAAATGTACCTGTTTTACAATTATTTCAAACATAGGCCTATGCATGTGGCATGCATTTCGTACACACAAGCTTTTTCACTTCAAACCTTGAGAAGCTCGTATTTGAGAATAAAATGAGAAATTCAGTCACACAAGATATTACTAGGAAACTCTTGAAGGCTTCGCAAACTTTGGAAATGTTGAACACATTGACGTTAAAGACAAATTCAAACTATTTGTTTGGAGGAAACTGTACCTGCCGTGCGGTGTTCACATATCAGGATAGAACACATCACCGCTGACAAAATTCTGCAAAACCCTCGCATCTTGTTCAACACTAACTCCTTTGTTTCAACTCCAGATCCCATTTGCCTGCTGAGGATAACAGTTGAGTGCCACAGTATTTACTGAAGGTCTTACCCTTTCAGAACAACTATACTAGATAGCTGGTAAATGCATACGTTGTTACTTTGCAGGAAATGTGCAAAAAATTTTAATTACGCATTGCAGTTACGAACCCAACAAGACACAATCAAGTTGTAGCTACAGGAAAAAATATATTGTGTCAACAATCCTCGTAGAGAGATTATATACGCATCAGGAATCTATACAATGATATTTTCGTAATAGGAGATGAGCTTCTGTAAAAAACAGTCCACAAATCGAACTTTCGGCTTGTTTTTCCTTGGACCTCAGTTTAAAATCGTGTTTTGTCATAATCAATGACCCATTCTAGCAGATATGACTGTTTGTTAACAGTCACTTCCACGAATATCTATTTTATGGAAAACCTTCGGTGACTCAAAAACAATGGCACAGGTATGCTATCTGTCCAAACATGGGTTCCTAATTTCTTATCTTGCGACCCTTTCTCCAATGTCTACACGTTTCATGCGACCCTATGCAATCGATATTCCTATCTATTGTTTACATAACGTAGGCTATATCTGAGAATAAGGACTTTTACAAAGACCTAGTGTTGTGTTTTTCACTGCAAAGATGAGCATTGGACTGGACTTGGATAGGACTAGACCCGGACTATAATGAATTTTGTTGATTTTAGATTGGATCCGGACTGTAAAATGCTTCACAATTTAGGATCGGGACCGGATTTGGACTGAGTTAATGGAGAAGAAATGCGTAATTTTTGTCATTAAAAAGTTGTATGTAGTTATATGTTTGGACTTTATTTGGACTTGGATTTCAAATTTCTTAAACTTTTTGGACTATGGTTAGACTTGGACTGAGTTTTAAAAATTCAGGACAGGATTCGGATAGCAAAATATGACAGTCCGCTCATCTCTGGTTCACTGCAAAAACCTTATCTCTGTAAAGTCAACAACCAAATTCAGCGCTATGATTGCTGGCTTTATCAGGAGTCTCGTAAAGTAGTGCGTGCTTTGTCAGGCACATTTAGAAATCTTTAATTTTCCTATTCGATGTCATTTACAGTCTGCTATTTCGTGTTGATATCTGAACTTTCCATGCATATCTAGACTATGAAATATGTAGGTGTGAATCAACCTCACTTAAAAGTTGAAACTTCAGACTAGACACGAAAACAAAACACAGAAGTACCGAAATAATCTGAAAGAAGTGTAACGAAATGATATATCAGCGTGCACCCAAGTCAGTCAGGCAAGAAAGGTTCATGGATGGCTCACAAAGAAAGATTCTGAATCTTGGCTCATATGCGATATAGTTGCATAATCAGGTTGTCTTCCAAATGAGCATCGGCATAAGCATACGGCATTGCGATGCAGGAGATGCGGTAGCATGCACAAAGATAGGTAAAAAATATCAATATTTGGGCCAATTAAGACAGATCCATTCACATTTCAGTTAACTGGACAGAGGTGGGCAACCGCTACTTTATAAATAGCGTCGCTACCGCTATTTGTTAAATTCAATCGCGGCGCTATCGCACCCGTTCCTGAAAAAAAATAGTACCGAGCTATCGCTACCGCGATTCGCTACCGCTCCTTTAGGTGCACTTTAAAAAAAATTTTGGTCTTGTTTTACAGATGTAGGATCAATTTTGAAAACCTAACCTTGAAATATTTTTTTTGTAAGAAATTGTTAAATAAAAACGTGATCTTAAAAAAATAGTCATTGAACAGTTATGATATAGGAAAAATTATTTTACAGTACATCCACATATAAATGATACACAGACTGCAGAAACGCCGAAATATAGTGCATTTAGCTTTGTGAGTCGATTGTTGTAGGCTAGCAATCGCCTTTATCAATGCAAGTTTGGTGTTGTGTGTACAATAAGAGAACGGTCAAGCAACAAAAGATCAAAACTGTTTGTCACATAGTTTAATGCGCGTGTAAATTGAATTAGGCCCGCAACCAGGGTGGGGGATAAACCGGGCAATCAAAGCCTCCCACGAAATTTTTATACATTATTTTAGGTTTTCAAAAAAATGTTATGTTGATCTATGCTTCATGTGAAACCCCTGAACAAATTACCGACTACTTGCATTTTAAACTGAGGTACTTGTTTCTGCATGGTTTAATGTATTCGCGATATTAGTTTTGTGCAGAACGTAGTTTATATAGCCTGCGTGCAAAGTATGATTTTTTAGATATTCGAGAACGAATTGACCAACCACCATTTCCTTAACATTCCAGCTTTTGAAAGTGCAACTTTAGTGTTCAGTGCATCAATTTCAAAGGTGTGCAATGCGCATTAAGCATACGGCATCAGCTCTAAAAAAATAAACCTTCGAACATCAACAATCGAAAGCTCTCGATTTGCTGCAAAAGCTCGCAAGGAATCTGCCAACGGGTCTGCTTTTATCTTTTTGCGATGATTTAAACTTGCACATATTTGTAGGCCTATTGAAGTTACGGGTCCCCACAAAGGTGACAAGCAAGCGAATCAGTCAAGCTAATTATTTTTTATAGGACATCGATTTCACGTACCACTACGCATCCACAGTACTGAAATCATATTCATATAAAATATCCTATCATAAATTTCTTTCATTCCATTATAAAATTAAGTTTCCCTGTCAGGACATTCAATGCCCATACGCACTCTTTTGCAATATCTGAACAACATTTGCATGAAAATATGCAAAAAAACACGAAGAACCACACAGCATGTATTTAACAACGGAGGAATATCAGAGCCAGTTGGTCAGAAAACAGTTCTTTTTCTTATGCGAAGTTGTAGTATCCAAAGTTTAGTGTTACATTCGGAAAACGATCACATGCAAAAATCGACATCGTGTGATTTGCGGCTTAGCACGTGGAGGTGAATAAAGTTTTAGCAAGATCGTGATGATAAAATAAATCAACCACTTGACGTTTGGTGTGACTGTGTCAGGTAAGAATGTTAATGAACGAATTTGTTTCATCACCAACTCTGCTGTTTGGTCCAGAAGATGGCCACATGTAAAAAAATGGCATCATATAATTTTTACCTCAACACATGTAGGAAAACAAAATTTCAGCGAAATTGCAATTATTAAAAAAACTCAACTACCTGACGTTTCGTAGGGCTGTGTCAGGTTTAAACGTGCATGAACCAAAACTTTCGTCAATGTTAACTTTGCGTGTAGAGTTTAAATTGTGTTCAAGCAAACTAACGACAGCAAGTTTAACGCGAAGTGATTTATCCTTTATCTCAGTGAGAACACTTTCTTACAGTTCTTCCAGAACGTTTAGTTTTCAAAACGGGGGGTAGGAGATTGAGCGGATGCGCTGTAGCATGCTCGGAAACCTAAATCCCCAAGTGACCGGGAATTGTGATTTGGCAACGTCCACAGATTGTGCGAACGTTTTCAGCAGTTATCAATGTTGAAAACTAAAAAATTATTGTGAAGCATTAATCACAGCGATTGTACGCACAACCCCGGGTTTTGCAGTTGAAAAAGTTTTGGGGTTTGGCAAAGTAGCCTTATTTGATTTTTGCTGAACACCAGAACTTTGAAAGAGCAGCAGAACACAAAAAATGCCCTTTCGGTTCCTCGTTTAGTGAAAGTGTAAAATTCTTCAACGAAAATAGTTTCACACAGGAGACAGATTTTTTTAGTGAGTAGGGAATTTTTCTGATTTGGAGTACTAGGGAATATCTGAAATAAAGTCCATTGGCTAGCAGCTTTCCTTTTACAACACAAAGTAACGCAGATGTTTCGAAATGTTTCAAAAAAGAGGGGAGCAAACAAAATATATTGGTGAGTGATTTCAGGAAAATGTTTGCAAGACAAATATCAAAAGTACAACTTCATCGGCTAAGAATGCAAAGCAAAGTGCGCAAAAACTAGAAAGTAGGTGCACAACGTTAAAAGTATGACAACTTCAACATTTTAATGGAAGTTTGTTCTGTGCATTGGATTCATTGTAAAAGCTTCCTGCTTGATGTCCAGTGTTGGTTTGATACACTGTAATTAACATGATGAGATGTTTCGGTACAAAAAATAACCGCAACCATTTGGTAGGTTTACTTACAAGCAGTGCAACCCATGGAATACAAAGAAGCTTTGCTTTCTTCGCGTATTAATGCTAAGTCGATGTAACAGAAAAGCGACATTTAATTATAAAGGAAAGTTACAAGAAGTTTTTCGTGCTGGTTTGAAAGAAATACGACTACGTAGATTCCAAACAGCATTTTCATCTACAGTATCATGTTGCAGCAACAGACATGAAAGCACTTTGCAAAAAACAAACGACACTTCAAGCAGTGGTGTACCTCGAGTTTACCGCACGTGGGGACAAACTCAGTTTAAGCGCTCCCAGCCCGTTCGTGGCAGCATAAAATAAAAGAAACACTGCAGTCTGATGCTTTACTTGCAATTATCTAATTCCAAGGACAAAGTGTTTTCTTGCTTTTGCTGCTGAAAATTTATCGATTATTTTGTCAAAAGCTGAGAAGATTCAAATGTGTCACATATTTTAATCTAGAGAGTGTGACATATTTTAGCTTAGAAGATATCTAACAGCAGTGACTCTCTGTAGGAAGTTTTCCTAGCAATTTTGTTTACTGAATTTCGATAATCATATCTGTGAAGATGCTCAGTTTATAGGTGAAATTACATAAAACACAGGTAGCAGCCGAGGCAGCGGTAGGGCAGGAGTCAGTAAAAGTATTGAGGGAAATGCAAACTTATAAAAAACAAATAATTCTTCACCAATATGTTTTTTTCTGTTCAGAAGCAATGTTGACCTCAAAAGTAATAACAGAGTGTAGAAAACCATTCTGAATGTTGTGGGTGCGTGAATAACTGCAACAAATTTGTTTCGACTAGATCTTCTTCACCATGAAATTCCCGATGATACTGTGATGAAAGTTAGCTCCGCCCCCGTTGCCACCTTTTTGAAAGAACAGGGGAAGTAATGCCCCCGCTCTCCGTGCGTCCCTGAGAGTAACTGAAAAGTACGAAATTATAACTATAATACTCAACGCTGTTGCCCATTCGTAATTAGAAGTTTGCAAAAGTTGTCAGGATTTATTTTAACATCCCACAAATAAAAATCATCATCTGTAATTACCTACAGAACCACATCAAATCCATTTCAACATGAAGTTTGTCAAACCATCAAAGATCAAATAATTCCCTAAACATCAGATATGTCGTCGTAACAACATACTATTAAGGTTTATCAATGCTCTAAAAGCATGCGCAGTTGCATGTACTGTGAATGCTGGATTCTCGTCCATTGCGACGCAACTATAGAATGAGAACAAAGTGGGAAAGTTTGCAAACCTGGCTAACTGGAAGCATTGTGACGCAACCGTCAGTCAAACCGCATGCCGGTGCTGGTTGTTGAAGACATAAGCGACGCCTTGAAACGCCACTATGGTTCTTAATTGCTCCCTTTGCGAACCTTGGTGATCTTGATGAGATTTTGGAACTGGGTGTCAGCGACAGGCATTCGACATTTCGTAAATCGTAATTACTAGCATCCGCTGACATTTGACATTTCGTAACTGTTACGTGGCATTCTAACCTTAATTTACAGTACGTAGCGAGCTACTAAAATAGCGAGCCACTATAGCGACCTAATTTTTCAGTAGCGTTAGCGATAGCGCCGCTCTTTTTTGAAAAAAATAACAGATGTGGTAGCGAGCTATCATCATTTTACCGCTACCGCTATTCGCTACCTTAGCATGAGTGATGGCCAAAGGAAAAAGTTCGCAAGAGCTCTTCCGTCAGTACATGTTGATAGTAACTGCTCTTATCACTGTTTTGCGCTGATTTTTGATGATTTGTCTGCAGTAAGCTGGAAGCATTAGGAAAGATTTAGCTCAGGTTGCTATTGACCTGATCGATAAGTTCCACGTTAGTTCGGTAAAANCTCAGCATCAGCGACAAACTTAAAGCAGTTGGGGCCTCGAAGCATTGGCTGCTGCTACCGGTAAAGTTGCGTATGACTGAATTAAATGCTTAGAAAAATATGGCACTGGGTTCAACATTTGGCTGCATGTCTAACTACGGTTTTTGCTATGAAATATATGTCAAAATGACAGTTTTTGTAACTTGGTTCGACTTGAGTATATTTTGCTGTATGCAGGGGCGGATCCAGCTCGTAAGTTTGGGGGCGGGGCGATTTCAGTAATATTTGGCAGTCAAGTTTCCGTTGGCAGCCAATTGTCTTTCTGAATTGTACAAAATCATAGTGAAAAATGTTACTTTCGTACGTTTTAGGGGAGACGATCACCCCAATCCCCCACCCCCCTGGATCCGTCTCAGTCTGTATGTATAACTTAAAGCAAGCTTATGATTCTGTCCTGAAGACAGTGGCGTAGCCAGGGGGAAACGGGAAAAATATGTCCCCGGACGCAGCATTTTGAGAGCGTAAATTGAGGTTGGAATGTCACATAACAGTTACGAAATGTCAAATGTCAGCGGATGCTAGTAATTACGATTTACAAAATGTCGAATGCCTGTCGCTAACACCCAGTTGCAAAATCTCATCAAGATCATCAAGGTTCGCAAAGGGAGCAATTAAGAACCTTGCTGACGTTTCAAGGCATCGCTTGTGTCTTCAGCAACCAGCGACGGCATGTGGTTCGACTTTGTCTCACGGTTGCGTCAAAATGTATTCAGGTAGTCAAGGTTGCGAACTTTCCCACCTCGTTCTCATTCTATAGTTGCGTCGCAATGGACGAAAATCCAGCATTCACAGTGCATGCAACTACGCATGCTGTTAGAGCAGCGATAAAGCTTAATGATGTGTTGTTACGACAATAGATCTGATGTTTAGGAAATTATTTGATCTTTGATGGTTTGACAAACTTCATGTTGAAATGGATTTGATGTGGTTCTGTAGGTAATTATGATTACTTTTATTTGTGGGATGTTTAAATAAATTCTGAATGCATTTGCAAACTTCTGATTACACATGGGCAAGAGTGTTGAGTATAACTGTTTACTTTTCAGTTACTCCTAGGCAGAGCCGGATTAAAGGGTAGGGGTGCCCGGAGCAATTTTCACAAGAGGGCCCCTATGACGTCATGGTTTATAAAATTTATGTTGTCGCTGATTCGCAACGTTCTCGTTTGCTTTTCCAGTAGTCCATTATGTGCCTGCCGTGCCTGCCGAATTAACTCGATCGTTAGCCGTTTTTTATTGTAAGCAGCACGAAATGGTGTTAAAAATTAATGTAAGCTGCCCTTCATTGTTAAACCGCCCTTGAAAATAGGTTATCTAAGCCTCTGAGATGCATTTGCGACGTTCGCGTGCTCGTTCGTTTTCCGTATTAAATGATGCTTTCACCACTACAACTGCCTTCTGTTTATCATAATCCTCCTTTGACGGGTGTGCACGTGATGCTGAAGAGAATCGAATGCGAAAGACGAAGTTGGTCGACAAAACGTAGCCGACGAAAGACTGATCGTCATCTATACTTTTCGATAAAGTCAAAAAATTAAAAATGTAAGCCGTATGAAACGATAAATGTTTTATAAGCCGCGGCATACAATCAAATAAATGCGGTGCTCAACTGCACATACAGTTTTCTGCGAGAAGAGAGTTTATGATATAAACACTACAGTGTATCCTTACTAGAAAAAATGAAAAAATATTTTCACAGGTTAGAGCAGTGGTACAGGCGAGAGCAGCAGTCGGCAACCTTTCCCTAGTCGCGGGCCAAAAACAAACTCAGCGAGGTATGGCGGACCGTACTAACTATCTACCAACAATTAATTCCGTTCCTTTCGTTATTTACATGATATTGATGAAACTTGGGAATTTATGGAGTTTTGATTATATTAACTTCTGATTTTCACAGTTGATAACGAAAACCCAAAATTCCACATACAGTAGAACACATTTATAGCACATTGCGGTTGTTCGTAAGTACTGTAGCTCCTCATAAGTAAGCGATACAAGAAGTTGCAAGGAGCTTGAAGGAGAGAAAGTTCAAAAAACATAATACCACTAGAGGGGCCATACAGCCATACAATTTGTAAAGGGGCTGCGGGCCGGATGATTTTACTTGGCGGGCCGGATCCGCCCCGCGGGCCGTAGGTTTACCGATCCCTGGGCTAGAGAGTGAATCGACAAGAAACAACATTCACCCGAACGATAAGCAGAAACCAGAGATTACAAACGAAAACACCAGAAAAATAACATGTAAATATGGTCAGCCAGTCTGAGTGTGAAAGGTGCTTCGAAACTTATGTCGTGTTGTGACTTTCACCTACATTTTCAGGTGCTCTGGTTAACGCCACTGTTTTAACGTTGCTCCGTAAAAGCTTTGCTGGAAAAACAAACGTTTCAGTCGCGGCGTTTCAGCTAACACTGCCAGATGCTTGCGCTTTTTATCCTTAGAAACTTCGCCATTTTTAGCTCCTGATGGCTAGGGCTATTTTTATGACCTAAAAAACTTGATAATACCGAATTTAATCTATTGTAAGCCGCGGCCTATAAAGTCTTTTTTGCATCATTCGTGCGGCTTACAATCGAGGGCAGCTTACATTTTTTTCTTTAGCTTATCAAAATGTCTAGATGACGTCCAGTCTTTCCTCGGCTAGGTTTTGTTGATCAAACACTCTTTTCGCATTATCTTTCCTCTCGTCAGCATCATGTGCATATCTGTCACAGGAGGTGTTAGGATGAACAGATGGCAGTTGTTGTAGTGGTGAATCATTATTACCAGAGTTGTTAATCAAACACGAAGCATGCTATACACGGAAGTATCTCAGAGGCTTAGGTAACCAATGGTGAAGTGCGGCTTACAACCAAGGGCGGCTTACATTAATTTTTGAACACCATTTCGTGCGGCTTACAATCGAGTAAAAATGGTATGACTTTATTTTTCAGAAAACATGACTTTATATGACCAAACATAAATGACTGAGCTGAAGCATACAACTATTGTACAAAGAAGCATTACCAGCGAAAATAGACATAAGATAATGGTAGCTCCATGGTTTGCTGAAGCCCTCTAAAATAAACGGCTCAAAAGTTGAGCAAAACATATACAGTTTTTCGTTTGAAGCAAATTGAAAGCATACGTGGACATTGGTTTATTTCTTTGCGGGAGCAAGACCATGCAGTTTTAGGCAGTGCGTTACATTTCATCCAAATAACTTGGTTCACCTACACCTTTGCCAACCTTGGCAGGTTGCCCAAGTGGGTTCAGTTTGCAGGATGCAGCTTGGACCTAGTGATATGGGCGTCGGAAGGATTTGTTTCAGAGGGGGCACGAGAGGATTTTTCCAACATTTTTCTGGGGGAGGGCAAAAGTGGTGAAATTTGTTTTTTCCCACTAGAAACTACGAAAACAACCTTTTTTGCTAAAATGTTCAAAATCCAGGGTGGCTAAGCTCCTCCCTACCTCCCTTCCGACGCTCTTGCCTAGTGATATTGTAGTTTCACCCGATATTTTGAGATTGTTTTCATGGTATTCTTATTGAATTAGGTTGAAAACATGCCAAATATGACCTAAAATGGAAAATGTGTTTTTTATGACTTCATAACTTTTGTTATAGACTTCGTTGGGGTGCGATTTTTGTTTTAAAATTCGTTTTGTAGTTGTCTGAAGGAAAGAAAGTATGACTTTTATGACTTTAAAAGGTGTTAACTGATGGCATTACAGATTTCGGCATCGCGCTAGCGAAACACGGCAATCTCGCTTTCTGCTCTTTCGTTCTGCAAATCGACTGATCAAAAACCTTTTCTGACGGAACACGCAATAACATGTGCTGTAAATGGCTTGACTAGCATGATATGTTCTTCGCCGTAGCTACATTGAGGCAAATGAGGCACTTGCCTCGGTGAACATTCTGGAATGCTGCCACAAAACATTTTTGTGACGCTATATCAAATAATATTTTACTGCGTGCCTGTTATAAAAAGAGCAGCACTGCAGCTACCCTGTGTTGCAACCACCAGAAATACCACCAGCCTAGATTAAATATGGGCAGGATGTTAGGTTTTTATAAACTACATTTATCAACATTCCCAACTGGGGACGCAATTAACATATTCGCCTCGGTAAAAAGTTGTCCCTGACTACGGCCATGATGTTTATGCATGATGTAACGCAAGAATTGTAGTCATCGGAAGAAAAGTGCGGTTTCACCATACGTTGCCCTTTATGACGAAACAAAGGTCGCAGGTCGGCTGCGGCTACCTCCAGACCGCACAAGAAGTTACGGAATCATTGATACTGAACAGCAACCACAGCAGAACTAGCTTTGCTGCTTAAGCGCGCATATAATATCGTTTTCGCGACATTTGTGCAGTAGGCATGATGCACGAGTAAATAAACCCATGCTAAAAGAACGATTTTTCGGAAAAGTTACAAGCTAATTTCAAATTGCATTGAACAAAACCGAAAATATTTATGTTCAGTAGTGATTGCTAAAACTGGCAGAAAGTGAAACTTGCAAAAAAATCATTAATGATACTCAACGCAACATCGGATATAGAGTTGTATTCTTGTATCTTTTTGAATCACGACAATTTTTCAAACGAATATTTTATTTAAAAAAAATAAATGTCAGCCCCCTTGGAGCGGAGGACCTGGGGCAATTGCCCCGTTTCCCCCCTTTAATCCAGCCCTGCTCCCAGGGACGCGCAGAGAGCGGGGGCATTTCTTCCCTTGTTCTTTAACAAGGAAAGCAACGGGTGCGGAGCTAGTTTTTCACCACTGTGTTATAGGGATTTCATGGTTAACAAGATCTAGTTGAAATGAATTTATTGCAGCTATTCACGCACCCACAACATTCAGAATGGTTTTCTAAACTTTCTGTGATGATTATTTTTGAGGTCAACATTTTTGCTGAACAGAAACAAACATATTGGTGAAGAATTATTTGTTTTTTATAAGTTTGCATTTTCCGCAATAGTTTTACTGACCCACTGCCCTACCGCTGCCCCGGCTGCTACCTGTGTTTTATGTAATTCGACCTATAAACTGAGCATCTTCACAGACATGATTATCGAAATTCAGTTGACAAAATTGCTAGGAAAACTTCTCGCTGAGAGTCAAAGGTGTTAGCTATTTTCTAAGCTAAAATATGTGACACATTTAAATCATATCGGCTTTTTGACCAAATAATCGATAAATTTTCAGCAGCAAAAGCAAGAAAACTTTGTCCTTGGAATTAGATAATTGCAGCTAAGCATCAGATTGCAGTGTTTCTTTTATTTTATGCTGCCACGAACGAGCTGGGCGGGCGCCTAAACTGAGTTTGTCCCCAGGCGCGGAAAAGCCGAGATACGCCACTGCTTGCAAAGTGCTTTCATGTCTAATTTGAATTTTTGGTGACGGCAGTTAGCGGCAAGCCGAAGCCTGTAATTTGCCCCCTGCCGGGGTGATTTTGGGTGAACGCTCTTTCCCAAGGAGTGCTACGGCACTTCACTCAGTGGCCGTGGATCGAACACCCAATCTTCCAATTGAGAGGCGGACACTTTACCACTGAGCTAGTGCCGTCCCTTTCATGTTTGTTGCTGCAACATGATACTGAAGACAACATTGCTGTTTGGAATCTACGTAGTCGTATTTTAATTTCTTTCAAACCAGTAAAAAACTTTCTTGTAACTTACCTTTGTAATGAAATGTCGCTTTTCTGCTACATCCTGGATTTTTCTTGCAGGCGTCACAGAGTTTCTTTCACATTGCAGTTACTTTGGGGAAACGCTATTTTTGTAAGCGTGGTTGCAGGGGTCTTGACTTTGAGCTTCGTGCTTCGGATTGTGCTAATTAAACTCAAAACAACTACATAATTCCCATTTGTCTAATCTGACGACTTCAGTCTTATGAAAAAAATATCATCTTTGAGAACTGTGAATGACATTGCTATTACTCCACCTTAATAATAGAATTGTCTGTTGCAAATTTACCATTTGCACTTTCATAGATGCTTACAACTATCACAAGCCCAACAACAATAATTTTGCACCCGTGAAAAAACAAACTTTTCGCTGAACAAAAAATACACAGAAACGTTGAATAAAAATCGCCAGTTTGTCTACTAAGCGATGTCAATCGTAAGCAAGATAATCTGTGAGATTACAGACTTCCACTGTCGCTTTTCAACTAACATAATTAGTTGTTGCGCAACGTGTTTTACCCAAATCGAAATATTTTTGACACAATGTTACAATTCAACGATCTCGCTGAGCTACCCTCCTACTTGCAACAAAGCTGTTATATACCTAAGCACCTTGGAATGCACTCTTCAAAACCGACCAAGTTGAAAATGCAATTTTTTTACGACTTAGCATTAATACGCGAAGAAAGCAAAGCTTCTTTGTATTCCATGGGTTGCACTGCTTGTAAGTAAACCTACCAAATGGTTGCGGTTATTTTTTTTACCGAAACATCTCGTCATGTTAATTACAGTGTATCAAACCGACACTGGACATCGAGCAGGAAGCTTTTACAATGAATCCAATGCACAGAACAAATTTCCATTAAAATGTTGAAGTTGTCATACTCTTAAAGTTGTGCACCTACTTTCTAGTTTTTGCGCACTTTGCTTTGCAATCTTCGTCAATGAAGCTGTACGTTTGATATTTGTCTAGCAAACATTTTCCTGAAATCACTCACCAATATATTTTGTTTGCTCCACTCATTCCTGAAACATTTCGAAACATCTGCGTTACTTTGTGTTGTAAAAAGAATACTGCTAGACATCGGACTTAATTTGAGATATTCCCTAGTACTCCAAATCAG
>JGI24158J21664_10001925_pt1 | contig 24335 bp, 22 predicted proteins | sample Ectturendosymbi3_FD_21664 | JGI IMG/M metagenome (IMG submission 21664) | reverse complement strand
CTAAAAAAACATTACTCAATTTAGTCAATGCCACTCTGCACTAAAATGCCAGTGTATAACTCATTTCTGTGTATAGCACCACATATTGCTGTGAATTCTTGTTCTCTGTAATGAAGTTCGCAAAATCAAATCATCGTGCAACCCTGAAAAAAAAGCACTTGGGAGAATTCATTCGCACAGCTTTAACAACGTACTGTCCAGATTTTCGGGGACTAGAAAATCAAACAAAAACTTAATACTGACAATTACTCTACATCAGGGGTCGGGAACCTTTTTGGCTAAGGGAGTCATAAAACGTACATTTTTGTAATTGTATTTCCGTGAGAGCCACAAAATATTTTTCAACACTTGATACAACTAACTTGCTAACGTGTGCATTTTTAAGCAAAATCAACAATTTTGAACAATGGTAAATGTCTGAATTTTCTCTAACATGTTCTTACTGTTAATGCGACTTTTGATGCTGCATAGTGTTGCTGATGGCTTTGTAGTCTGGTAGATACTTGGTGAGGTCAAGCTTCATACAGGCGTTGTGGCTTTCATCCGTTAAACGAGATCGTAGGTTGGTCTTGATATTTTTTAAGTGTGAAAACGACTGCTCACATGCATATGTGGAGCCAAATATGGTCAATACAGCAATACACACTCTCTGCAGTGTGTGGTATGTGACAGGAAGAGCGTTCCAAGTTTTGACAACCAACTGGTCTGCAGGTTGAAGGTTTTTCATTTCTGTCCACCTGTGCGCGCTCGCAAGCTCTGCTTGCTGTCATGCAAGTATTTCCAAATCTTCATTCAGTGACTTGAACTTGTTCATCCACATATCTGAAGCCTTCAGGTCAGCAACTTATAACTCAAAATCTCTGATGGAAACACCAGGGATGTAACTCAAGTCGACTTCGTCCACAGCACATTCATGTGGATGAATGATGAACTTAAAAAGACAAGTGCGCTCACGAAATTCTTCAAAGCGTGCTTTGAATGACTATAGAAGATTAGATGTGAAGCCAACTAGCTGCTGTAGATCAAAATGTTGGGTGGGGTTACTTGCTATGAGTGTATCTTTAAATTCTTTCAATCTTTGAAAATGTAGCAGACGACCTGTCTCAACATCTGTAATAAACAGTTCCAGCTTTTTTTCAAATGCAGACACTGCTTGTTGAAGGGATAAGATTGTGTTTCCAATGCCTTGCATTTTCACATTGAGCTGGTTTAGATGTTCAGCCATGTCCACGAGATAGTAAAACTTCTGGAGCCAGTCAGTGTTAGTTAGTTCAGGATGCTCAACGTTTTTCATTTCAAGAAAAGTCCGTATTTCGCTCAGGCAAGCTGCAAAACGGCTGAGCACCTTCCCTCTTGACCACCAACGCACATTGCTGTGCAAAAGCAGACCGGGATAATTATTCCCAACTTCATCCAGCAGTGTTTTAAACTGGCGATCATTTAAAGCTCAGGCAAAGATAAAGTTGACCACCCAAATGACCACATCCATCACTTCACCAAACTGCTTGCCACACAGTTGAGCACAAAAGNGCTTCCTGATACAGAATGCAATGAAAACTTAGGATAGGTCTATTTTCATGTTCACGAAGAAGCGCGACAAATCCTTTGTTCTTCCCCACCACACAGGGAGCACCATCAGTGCACACTGAAATAAGTTTATCCATCGGCAGGTTTTTTTCTTTAGCTAATTTAATGAAAGACCTGATAAAAATCCTCCCCTCTTGTTGTTCCTTTCATTGGCAAAACAGCAAGACTCTCCTCACGCAATGTGTCACCGGCAATATACCTTGCAATTACACTGAACTGGGATAAATGGCTTACATCTGCAGACTCATCCAAAGCGAGGGAAAAGTATGCCGCTGCGTTTATGTCCTTCAGTTGTGTTTCCTCCACTTGATTTGCCATCATGATGGTGCGATCGCGAACAGTTTTTGCTGACAGAGGCATGTCTTTTATTCTTTTGATTATTCTATCTTTATTCGAAAAGTGCTCAAAAAATTCGTTAGCAACATCAAGCATAAATATTTTGGCACACTCACCATCTGTGAATGGCTTTCTGTTCCTCACTATTGCTAAAGAACCAGCAAAGCTAGCCGAAGTGCAGTCAGCTTGTCAGGTCCATGCACAGATTTGTTGCTGGCTGGTTTGCACTCTGCGTAGTAGTTCTAAGCATGCCTTCATTCTGCTGTCCCCCGCTGGATATTTCGATGCAAACGTTGCATGGCGTGTGACGAAATGCCGCTTTACATTCGACCGTTTCATCGACGAAATAATATCATTGCATATTAGACACACAGCAGAACCTTTTCTCTCTACAAAGGCAAATTCCTCCGTCCATTCGTGCTGAACTGTACGATACTCGTCATCTTTCTTTCTTTTGGGCATCTGCGCAGTGCTTTAAAAATTAGCTTTGCTTTTACAAAAAATGATTGGACCATATTTTTTAATTTTCTAAAACAGTACTTCAACAAAAATTTCGCTCAGAAGCGCTTTGTACACGTTTGCATTTGCAAATTTAATACAAACGTTTCGATCCTCATCACGATCGATCAGTACCCCTGCGCGTTTCGTCATAGCCCGATATTTTCACTGTTACGGATAAACTTTAAGTTTAAACACACCTTTCTTTTGTTTGTGGTGTCTATCCGACTTGAGCAATTAAGAAGGGTAACAATACAAATGAGATTAGAGCTAATAAAAATTTATGGCAATTACATACCCGTAACACAGCACTAACGTGTTAGCTGGGAAGGGTTACGCCTCCGTAACGACCGGTCTGATCTGCATATATTGCACATTAACCCCCAACCCAGAACGGTTTGCACTGAATTAAATACAGTACCGTATTTATTCGATTGTTAGCCGCACGAAATCGTGTTAAAAAAATTAGTGTAAGCCCCCCCTTAATTATGAGCCGCATTTAAACATAGGTTACCCAAGCCTCTGAAATACTTTCGTGTTCTAGCACGTACCGCGGTTTTAGCAACCCTGGTAATGTTTATGCCACTACAATTGCCTTCTGTTTATCATATTCTCTCCTGTGATGGATGTGCTCGTGATGCAGATTGCAGAAGAGAATAGAATGGGGAGAGTTTGGTCGACAAAACGTGGCCAAGGAAAGACTGAGCACCATCTGTACCTTTCGATAAGGTAAAGAAATAAAAATATAAGCCACCCTTCATTATAAGCCGCACGAAATGAAAAAACTTTGTAAGCCGAATAGATACGGTATACTGCTTAGTAAAATGCTTATGGCCCGCGTCAGTGTGAACACAAACCCAGGGTTGAATTTGTGTAGAAATTTTTCCGTCCCCTTTTCACCCAAGAGAAAAATTTTATCCGTGCCTAAGGCGTATGATGCCCAGCAGATTGGTGGATAGCCAAATTCAAGTCACAGTCCCCTCACCTCAGTCACCGGAATGCACTGAAACAGGAAAAACAGACAGCCAGGTCACTCCGGCAAGGGGTGCTGCAAAATGTCTAAGCAAAGCAACTCAAAAAAACGTTTTCGAAAATCATTTTTCCGCCATGGAAATTCTACCACCTAAGGCTACAGATTCGTAAGTCTACATGGGAAATCCTGGCCTGCACATGAGTGCACAAACCTTTTGATGTAACTGTCTCGTAGACTCCCATAGTTTCGTGATTTCCTTGAAATTTGCGCCGTTTGCTGAAGACGGAAAGATCGTCTTAAAAGTTTTGAACGTACAAAAACACTGAATGTGGTCGAAAGTTTTTCTGCAAGTATGAAACATGCCCTGTGAAAATTTAGAGAACTTAACTTTAATCGTAATCAATTACAATGTACTATAAATATGCCGTTTCTACAGACATTCGCAATCACAGAAGTAGCATCATGACATTGTTCACATTCTTAAAGGTTGAAAAGGGGAATGTTTATTGGCAGTGAAAAATTATAAAATCTTGTGGCAACTATGATCAAAGCAACTCGGTAATAGTTTTCCCAGAGGGAGCAGGTTTTCATTGAGTTTAAGTCTGGGCTGTTTGCAGGACAGTCAAATACTTCCACCACACGCTCTCTTAGATGTTCAGACATCTTTCCATCTGTTACATGGGTGCTTTATCTTGCATTAATATAGAGCCGTCATAGGCCATCGTGTGTAAGTTCTGCTTTTCCTGTAGAAGTTCAACGCACTAATTTTGGCCAACATAGTGGTGCCTGGGGAATAAAAATACAATCCATCAGTCCCATGGTTGCTCATGCAGGGTAGTTTCATTATACTTACGGTGTGCTTCACGCTGAATATTCCGCAATTCGGTCTTCCAACCCTGCGACGGGCTGAATCGTCAAAGAATAACTCAACCCATTCTTCCACGGTCCAATCAACGTCTTTTGGTGAACGAGATTCGCAGCTTGTAGGTTCTTAAAACGAATTTCTTGCTTAGACGAGATGCAACGGCGGCAAAACTAGTATCAATTGTTTTTTCAGCAGATCGGCACGTGTTTCGCAGGAACCAGTGCGTGATCCTATCACAGCAAGCCTTACAGTGTGATTCTTTCTTGGTGACGTTTTACAAATGCTCTAACGCTTACTATGCCCAGGTAGTGAAATTACAACTGAACCCCTTACCACATGCATCAAGACCACGTTTGTCCCTCCTGATCGAAGCAACAATAATTAACCCAGGCCCCGAGTCAGTTATGCAGTCTCAATACGATTGCTCGTGGAGCGCGCAACTAAATCTTCGGGAAATGGCGTCAACCAGGCGTTTCTGGTGGGAGGTAGTCGTGAACACTGCTGTCAAGTTTCCCACAATGCGACATGCACCTAGTGATGGCCGGAAGTCATTAAATGGATCAAATGCGCCAATAGCTGACAAAGTGTGCCATAAATTTGAAATTTTCTTGGATTTAAGCAAGATACTTCTCCGTCAAATCACTTTTCGCGTTCCTCCAAACAATTCTTGCAGCGAACTGAAATTCAAATTTAGACCAGTGCCGGCAGCAGAGGGCGGTGACAAAGTGCATCGGCAAGACGATATAACACGAAGTTTATTGCACCGTCAGCAAAATGGCGAGCGTTTAGAAACCATTCCATACCGTAAAAAACGATTAGTTCTATAACGCGTTCAAGTACCTCAGCCGTACTTGTGCAAATTAAAGGTTATAAAAAATCACAATTCCACAAGCATCCGGTACATCTCGTGAAAAACAAAGCGGTGTTTGTGCTTACGAGTTCTGACTGCTGCCAAACATGTGCATGAACTTGCGCATGACCGGCTTATTGTCGCGGTATGTTTTTAAGGCAGTTGCGGCCGCGCTTTTCATGGCGGTCTTCAAGGTGTCTGCGCTGGTGCTAGGTCCTGTTTCCGCGATCTTCGGTCTCGTGTCGACTTCCAGCGATTTCGAACTGCACTCAGATGACCTGGAGCTGACGTCATCTTCGCTCAACTTTGTGACAAGATCAGACATGCGTTTAACAGTGCTGTCTTGCAAAACAGGCATGCTCACGCTTCTGGCCGGAATATTCGTTTCACTCTCGACAAGGAAATCTTTCTCTTTTCCATCCACTGTCCACCATTTTATAGCCTCTTTGTCGCCATGACAACCAGACGAAGAAACGACGACTCTTTCCTCGTTGATTCTGAAAATGTCCCAAAATTATGGTCACGTGAGCGTGAGTGATTCAATAAGGCAGTTGGGCAAATACGACAAAAACTTCAGCAAACCGCAGTTGTGACCGAATGACTGATTATAATCAGTCTAATTAGCTATCGCAAATAGTAATATTGTTAAAATGCATTCCCAATCTTCATTATCGCTTGTAATTTTGCTTCAAATTATTTTGTGCTCTGGGAACTGCAGGAATACAACCTTGCCAACAAACACAGCTTCCTGATATCAATTCACCATAAGCCACACTAAAGCCTCTTGCATTTCCCAAACCCTAAATGTTGTCACTTTAGATCAGGGGTCGGCAACCTTTCCTTGGTCGAGCAAGCAATGGGAGGGCGTACTAATTTTCCACCAACAATTCCGTTCTCTTTGGCGTTTATGATGTCTTTAAAACTTGGGAATTTTAATCAGATTCACTCCTCATTTTCACAGTCCATAACGAAAGCCAAAAATATGAAACACAGTACATTTATAGCACAGTGCGGTTTTTTTATAAGTAGTTCCTCATAAGTATGCAAATACAACAAGTTGCAAGGAGGGCCGGATCCGGCCCACGAGCCGTAGGTTGCTGACCCCTGCTTTAGTTAATGCCATGAAACTGCACTGAGAAGAGAGCTAGCAGTTTAAGAGTTATCAAGAAGTTGTTTATGGCACGGCACAAACCGCGAAGGCGGATTGAGATAACACTGCAATACCAAGTGCAAATCGGGACATTCCGGAAAGGAAAACAACCACGTGCTGACGTCGCGAGCCTTGCAGGGAAAGAAGCGCGGTGATCATGGGCAGATGAATACGCGAAATTGCAGTGCTGTATAATTCTGTCAATTGGTAGGAAAGGCGGGGATAGAACCCCAATCACGAGCTAAGTGCTTCAAATCGCAGCGAGAAAATTAAGCGAAATTTTCAGCAAACCAATTCTACGTGCTTGCTTAAATCCACGCTTCGAGTTAATCGGCTCATATACCAACCGGTGAGAAGCAAATTGAAATGTTGAGCGCACGGATCCATTCAGTGAAACAGTCTTGTATGCTTCGCGAACTACGGCATTCAGATAAACCAACTGGATACAGACTCTGCTTTCTAGCGCTGCACGAAAGGGACACATACATTATAGGATTTGGTTGGGCTGCCTGGTTAGAAACTCATTTAAAATCGAGGGTCGCAATCCCACTGTTCGTTCGTAGCTTTGAAAAATGTAAAGGAAAGTCATCTCACATTGCGCTGCTCAACAAAAACCGTCTTCACAACTCCAGTAGAAATGCTTCGTAACGTGTGTGAGTAGATTAATATGGCTGACATTATATACTAGTGGTTCCCAAACTGGGGGTAAATTACCCCCAGGGGTAATATGCAATTCTTCGGGGGGTAATACGGAACCCAAACCACAATTCTGTTCTATATTATGAGCGATCACTGCGAGATATTGTGGGTGATAAGACCTAATCACTACCTCGATTTGGGTAAAAGCTCGAAAAAGTTTGGGAACTACTGTTATATACGAACAGTACGCACAATAAATAACTACCGGCTTGTGATGAGACATCTGATGGCTCTGCTTGATACTTGCTTGGAGAAGATGAGCTTCAACTGCAAATCGCTGTCAGGCAGGTCGGCGCTCTAAAAATGAAATAAGGTCACCCCGCTGTTCAATACTCAAGAAGGCATACACACCATCATCGACGAACGAAATATAAAAGCACCTTAAGAAATTTCGACCATACTTTTAAACGAAACGTTTGAACTTATTCTCAAACGAAATGGGTCAATTTACGACTACGATGGAGCACTGCAAGAACGTACTTGCATTTTAAGGCGCACATAAATGAAGTTCAAGACGTTACGCAAAACACGACACCAAAGCCAGCCCACTACTTGTTTTCGGAAAACATTCGCGCAAAAATGTTGCTCCCGAAAACAACCACGCAACCTGTTTCGGCCAAGGCCTTCGTCGGTTGATACCCGATGGGCATATCTTCCCTAAGCACCAAAATCCTGGTAATACCTTTTTCAATAGCAATCGTAGCAACCATGCAGTGAGACAAAATAAAATGCCAGAGAGTAGTTCAACAATATTGGCAAAACTAACTCGACCGAGTTCCATGCATATGTCAACTACGTTTAATGGAAGCAATCTCGCATCAGTGCATAACAAAATTGACCACTGAACTCTGAAGTCAACAAACGTACGATGTTGATACCGTACACCACGACAAGTTTTAAACTGTATTTGCTTTCATGATATAAAATAGTTATAATAATGAATAAATAAAACATGAAATAACAAGTCTATCAATGAATGATCGAAGTGACCCTTAGGTTCCTATAAGCATTTTCCGCCTTCTTCCTCACTTAAGTTAATTTTAAAATAATCCGATGCCATAAAGGTGCTTGATTCACACATGGTTGTCGCAAGTCGCCTACTCTACGAGAAAACCAGTTACACCGCGTTTCTCCAGTAATGCTACATGCAGCTTAAAATGCCACGCAAACACATCCACGTTGCAGACCATGGCACTTACCATTTCGTATAAACGAAGAGAGCCGTACGCAGATCCGACCCAGAGCCAGCGCTGATCGGAAACAACCACAGCAGTCACTCGCTCAGCGCTTGGAAGGGCCTTTATCCCTTCAACCGGCTGCAAAATACACCAGCGATTCAGTGAGAACGTACAAAACACCGGTTTGTTCTCAGGTTTGACTGAAACCACCACTCTCACGCTTTATTTATAACATTCATATCTTGTTTCTTTCGCGAAAAGCGGCATCCGTCAATATTATTTTGCAATTTCATGCATTGAATTTGCTGAACCCGCACATTTCTATGCATAGGCACCGACTTAGGGATTTTTCCAGGCGTGGGAAATCTGTGACGTGGCAAATGCATTGCAATCTACTTGACCAAGTGAAACAATAATACTCAAGAAAGTTTATGCTGTTGTTGCAACCTCTCGGTTGGCGTTGCGTTGAATGCACGATTCACCACAAACGGGATGCACACGAAGAATATCACGCATCTATACGCGGCGCGAACAAGCAACAATTAAAGTGATGATGGCATGTGATCTCTATTGTTGTTTGCCGCCACAGTGTGAAGCTTTGCGCGCTTGCCGCTCGGGCTTTCCGATCGCAACACTATACAGCTTAGTCAGGAGTCAACAGGCGCCCTGTCAAAACATACGGGCGTCCGGCACTTGTGTCTCCATGACAGCAGTATTTGCATGTACCGAACAACCGCTTTTAATTCCATACCGCGTACCATTAAAGGATACTCCGACGGCAACGCTTCCTCCTTGGCGATGTCATACACGAGCACTGGCGGACCGTTGTATCCCGACGCGCTTCTCAGTTGCAGCACCGAGCAGCCCTCCACGGCCACCCACACGAGGTGCTGCTTGCTGACGAGCGGAGGCACGTACGCCATCGACGTCACTCGCACCATGTCGGAAGAGATGAGGAAGAAGCCGTCCGTTTCGTACGTCCTATGACCAAGCACACGCGTGCTCAGGTTTCGCAACAGGCAAGGACCAACCAAACGAAAATCACCAGCACAGTTCGGTTTCGTTTATGCTCGGTTTCTGTGCTCCTTTCGGAGTGTCACGAGTGGCCAGCGGCGCCCATCTCCATTTGCTTGCGCCGTGGGCCACGCAGTGAATGCTGCACTGGTGGCGAGTCTAAGATCACCAGTACACCAGAAAAAATCGTGTTTGACTTCCGTTGTTTTTATTTAAACAAGAATACTTCGTGTTTTGTGAAGTGTTTGGCAGTTACTTCTATTTTTCTTTCCTTTTCAAATTGCTCTTTTCAAACGTGATTACCGCCTTTTTGTTATTGGGCGACAAAAAGCTTTTGTCGGGCTTGGGCCTGTGGCTAATTGTCGTAAAATAATTAAAAGTGACTTTGGCTGCAACACCGCGGTCGCATCAAAGGTGCGTGTCTAAAGCACATAAACTAGAACTCTTTCCAGTTGATGGCTTGCTGCAAAAAAAATAAAAAGCCGTGATCATGAAAACTTAACAACAGAACACTGCGAATGATTCAAATATTAAATGGCGCGTCTGAGATCGATGCGTACAGTTTAACGTAAACAAACCTTTGCATCGTTGCTGAGCTTTTGTTAACAAAGGTTTCTAAATGTGTCGTTCTTATGAAAAACTAAGTTTGAAAAAAGTGACCTTATGAAAACGACGGTTATACGCAGTGTTCCCTTTTAAGAAAATTTCTAAATGAGCAAACGATTTTTCTAGCGAGTGTGAATATTGTGAGGCTGAACTAGCAGAGTTCCAAACTTTATGAATTATTATAATAAATACAAAATCTTATCAAAATACGAACAAAGTACATTTAATTCAAATAGCTTCTGAAAGGGTTATGCGAAATAATATGCCCAAAAAAACTACTGATATTTTAGTTTTAAATTTGAAATGTTGCAAGTGCGCGATAAGGAGATTTCACTGCACAAATGGTTAGGTGGTATTGGGTAAATGAAAGGTGTTGAGACGTAATCAAACAGTGGCAAGTTACGTCACACGAAGTCCATCCGTATCACACTCCAACATTCCTGGACAATCTTAATAATGCTCTGCATTTGCTTGGCGGTGTTGTTTTGCTTTGGGTCTCTCTAATAAACCAGAGTTTTATCTACTTCAACAAACGTACGATAAATCAAGTTTCACGGACAATGCATAAATGTAGATGCACAGCAGTCGACAAAACGACCCCTGCCAACCGAGGTTCCCACCCAACCAATGTAAACTGAGAAAAGAGCCGAAACGAGTTTTCCCAATCCATGTTTTTCAGAAGAGTTTAGCAAGTTTTTATAAGTTTTTACGTTCTGTAAGCTTTTTTGTTTTGAGTTTTTACGCACAAGCTTTCTGTAAGTCGTTACGTTCAACACGTCAGTAAAACCGCAACGCAGTGTAAACGCCGTATCACTCTACTTTCTGCAATGCCAGTGAACAATAAGCATCGAACAACGATGCACGGTGACCTGGCTCCGCTACCGATGCAGACTATGGTCGGCATCGTGCTCAATGTTGCACGGAGCGCTTATCTTTGAAAAAATGAATCACGAAATTCGCTCACTCAGTGTTAATGACGTAAATAGCTGGACCGGAAGAAACCCAAAGCGACGACTCAGCACGAATGAGACAGAGACTGGTCGTTGGACTTTTGCTCAGTTCAATGCTCTCTTTGTGCACAGGCTTGTGTCGGCCTTCTTCAAACTGCAACAGATGGTTTGAGTTAGCGCTGTACAATCGAAACAAGTTGTACAATACGGCTGCACTTATCGCCTCTGCATAGAACGAAATCGATGGTCTTTAACGAGACATCAAAACTGCCGACAACGTGGCACAACATGCCTGTGCTCCAATGCGTACTGTCAGAGACAGAACGAGTTTTTACGTAAGTCATCACAAGCTATAGAAACAAATCTTTTCGGCGACTGTCACAAAGCTTCAGCGCACGGGTTGTTTGGAGAACACACGCAGAACTTACTGAATAACAAAAAGAGACCATTGTGACCCGGGCTAACTAGCAAATTATTTCTTCCAGCAACTAACATTTGCAACTGTCATATAAAAACGATTTTAAAACCAAATTCACACTAACTATTAAACTAAAGCTGAAACAAACCCTAACAGTGATAGCGAATAAGTGGGAAAAGTTACTTCAACGGTTCCTTCAATTTTGTGCATGCACAAGCGCTTGCTTGAAAATGCTTGTACTGAGACAAAACGACACATGTCCGGTAAACAACGCAAATAGAAACGAACTCAAAATTCTACTCATAGCCGAATATGCGAGACAGAGGTTGGAGACAACCGCCAATATCTACCCGCGTGTTCCCATGCAACCAAAAAAACACACATATTTGAAATTGAAGGAACGACAGATTGAAGAAACAGGCACACATTTTTCGTATCAAAAACAGTCGACATGCTTCAAAAAATTCTTCCAAGTTCCGTATTCCAACACCAAAAATTATCTTTTGCACAGGCCCACGATGGAGCAGCACAACTGTACTCACAAGCACCAACACAGCAAACTAGCAAAGAAAATAAATGCAAGCAAGTACATACGGTTCAGTGCTATCTGCCGCCCAGCCACGGGTCTGAGCAAAATTACGCCATTTTAGATGAGTCAGACGAAAACAAGATTTGGAATCAAGTTTTTTTGCAAACGGCTTTCTTTAAAACTCTTTAGAACAAATCACGACACTTTGGAAAATCTTTGATGTGCTGACGTGTTGATATAAGAATACACCTTTCCTCAAATGCACAACGATTTTGCAAAAAAACAAGTCGCAGGAAACTGAAATACAAGGGCATTGGAAAGAGTACCTGCAGAACGTGAAGTTTTCCGTCTCCTGTTCCAACAAAAACAGTTTCGTCGAGCAGCTCGATGCACGAGGTTACATCGGACAGCGACATGCTCCAGCAAAGCGAACTGTAACGTAGCAACACTCGTTACTTAACTTGAAAAAACTTACTTAAATGTATGGTTACGTTGCCGCTGCGAAGAGATGGGAAATCTAATAACGCGGTAAAAAGACAGTTAAACAAAAGCAAGATTTTAATTCCTTGCAGTCTTTTTGTGCCAGCTGAAGGAATTTCGTAACTAATGTAGTGGCACTACTGACCAAACTGCGCTTTGACATGCTGTTCCTATCAGCATTAGTTGAAATTCACAAAACTCGATGACCCTGCTGAACACATATGCACATCTGAGGAGCAGGAACTGTTGAAAGACATTCTATCTCAACAATAAGAGAAAAAAAATTGTAGTTTGAAAGTGAGACAAGATTCTGGGCTTCTGACAAAATCAAATATCTTGGAACACAAATCGCAGAAGTGCAACAAGAGTACGTTAGTAAGCCAAGCATCGTGACAAGCATCTGTGTCTTATTGCAAAGTTTTGGTTAAATAGTTAAATATACCGAACACGATTATAAAATAAAGTGTAAGCGAAGAACGCGTGCGCACAGTCGATGGCATTTTGAACTTTATCTTTAAGCTTTCCCGCTTACAAATCTGGCAGTTTTAAGAGACCCTAACTAAAACATTGAAACGCATCATGAGATCACTTAAATATCTCACATCGCACCAAAAAAATGTGCAACCAGTCCTACAGCGCACTTACGTCTGAAAGCAAAAGTAATTTTCCTTATTGAAATGCTTAACTTACCTTTCCTTCAGCGAATATGCTTGTAACTGTCCGGAGTACAGGCCGACGAGCACCATGTCGTCATTGACAATGTAAACACACATGATTCGACTCGTAATCTAATAAAACACATTTTTTGCCGATTATTTTTTTGAATTGTTGTTCAATTAAGTTCTAATGCAAAAACTATATGAATCTCGACTCGATCGCATCGTAGGCTTCTCGCACAGCCAGATGTTGATTGTGCACATTCAACGGCAGGAAATTTCAACGACTAAAGCCGTTTCACAAAAAATGTAAATATAATTCTGTTGCACCCACTTTTCTCCAGATGAGTCAAAGAAGCAAAACAAAGTACAACATAATGTATTTTCTACGCGAAACAAAAATTTTGCGTAGTTATCAAAAAAGATAATATAGTTGCAAGTTGTGGCGTAAGTCAATGATCATGTGCGCAACAGGTCGATGGCCAAGGTGGACTAAGCCATGGATATTCTAATCCAAATAACAGTGGCCTTGTTGACAACTAAATTCCACGCATTTATCGATGTTTATGACACGGATCAAATGCCAGCTTTCAAGTTACGCGAACCAAGGCCTCCTAGATAACACTATCTAGGAGACCCTGCGCGAACTCAGGACGACAGAAAAGCAGCGCACACAAAGACCTGAACGGGAATCCGCACGCGGCAGTGAAGTAGGTCATCACGCTGCTAGGTTCGGGTTCCTAGCTGATGAGAGTTACAAGCACCACTCACCGGCATCTGGCCGACAAGGGAAAAACGCTAGAAAGAGCGACGAGCGAACCAGGAACTGCCATGATGCAAATACTATCGAGAAAAGGCGTTCAAAATTAGGGACAGCGAACGCGGGCTTCAAAGCTAAATCGAAACTCGACTTGATTGGAACAAGACCGTGTCAAACGTGAAGAGTGTTGTAAGAAATGTTGAAAATAAAAGGAAGGGGTCAGTCCAGATACAAGGTGATGCAGCTTTAAACACTTGTCTACACCTTGCTTCGTGAATTAACTGGCATTGCGCATAGAACCAAATGCTGCGGAACCAAACGCGGACAAGGTTTTGTGTGGATTCCAACTCGCTAGCTTCGGCGAGAATCTGCTTTTTTTCAAGAAGAAACACTTTTTGGAAAATGGTCGTTCGACTAATTCTTCCTCGATCAGATCGCTTGTCTGACTTGGATCACGTTTCTTTCATTTTCACAAACGTATTCTCAAGAAAATTTGAGTTTTGTTTTTCAATAGAAGGACTTTTATGTACAGAGGTACAGTTGAATACATCAACGTGGTTTACACGAGAGGATTAAAAGCTTTATGTTGATTTTAAACATCCCCACCTGGAACGATGCATGATCATAATATTTTTAAGCGAGTTCTCTCAACATCTTCGAAAACTGCAAGTCGATGCGAGGGTTGAAATCAAGCGTAACTGCTAGTTTCTACAAAAAATTCCGAAAAAAGTCAGGGCTAGATGTGATGAATAAGTAAATGACCTAACATCATGAAACTATATTGGACAAACAGCAAACCAAATGGTATTTTCAAGGGTCAAAAAAGTAAGTTATTCCATTTGAGACAACTCACTTGAAAGTTGAGCATCTTCACAGCTTTGCTGGCGTAGGTCACCTCGAAAAGCTGAGAGACTTGTAAGCTCCGACAGCATCCACTGAGGTACACTTTACCGGCTGAGGTCTGTTCGAGTGACATTCCGCAATCGAAAACCCAGGATGATTCGTCAACAGTGGAGTCGTCGTATTTGTCGAACTGCGGAAAAGACGCTGCTTACGAGTATTTGAAAAAATACGCCCGCTAAGGACGACAGCTATCAACTTACGCTCCGCCCACAGTGATTCGCGGTCACATATGTACTTGTTTTCGAAGTAATGGAATCAAAGCGAGTGCCGATATCCTCAGCACGCGTTGAAGCGACTGGGCAGGGGCAGGGGGTAAGAACTGTTGCTATTCCTGCGTATGCTACGAAACATTCCAAGCACCCGCAAGTCTCTAAAGCCTAACGAAGATGAACAAATGCGATAAAGCAACAGCATGTGTAAGTTTCGAAACAAGCGATACCGGGGTCATATGACCGTTTTTGTTACAAGTTGGTTAAAGCGCACACACGTGTCGTGCGACAGATCAACAAACGCAAGCAGCACGGACAGCCTGAACTATTGGACATTCCACCATGAACGGCCTTATCTGCAACTGGTGATCAGCCGGTAACGGCGTTCAACTCGATTTCGTAATTTCTCCCCACACTGTAAAACTTTTCATTAACTCTTAGCCTTCCACTTTTAAGAAAATTTTGGACACCTACCTCAACAGTGGAAAGCTTGGCGGGCTGCTGCTTTCAAAACTTTGTAATCAAAACGGTGTTTTTACGAAGTGGTTACGAAACCACAGCAGCAAAAAGTTCAACTTTACATCATACCTCATATTCACAGATTATTCACCAACGGTGAACTAGGAGGAATTCGGCGCTATCAAGCCTACAGATTTCGGAAAATCAAGCTCATTACAGTCTTCGTATCATCCTGGCCTCATTCAACTCGTACGTTTGGTTCAAAGTGTTGGAAACAAAAACTGAATTTTTAAAAACTGCGTCTGAGTCGGACCTTACGCGCATCCAGCACAGCGTGCGCGTTATGAAAAGAAAACAACAACAGACACGTTCTATTTCTTTTGTTTTTCAGTGACACCGTAAGTGGATCATGAATCAAAATCAAACTAACACATCTAATCTTAAAATGGCACTGACCGATCGAATTTCTGCATAAGAAATGACAGATTAACACCGAATCCAAAGCAACGTGCAAATTGAAATCATTTCGAGCAACAGAGAGGTACTTCCTGCTACGCTGATTCAACTAATGTTCATTCACAGCACTGAAAATGCTCTCACCGTGATCATTCTCCGTTCGAACTCTTGGCGCTGTCGCAGTTTGTCTTCGTGTTGCTGGATCAATCCAGTCTCAACTTCATTTCGTAGCTCTTCGATTTCATCGAACGGAAGAAAGTTGGACAGGCCTTTGAAGGAATCCTAAGAAGTCGAGCGTAGTTTAAAGCCGATTCAACGTTAGTGATCGCTGCATAGCGGTAAACACGCCACAAACATATTTCGTTGCAGGATACCCAAGTTCAGAAATGTCTGGGGAAACAAAGAACCTCAGGAAACAAAGCAGCTTGAGCTGCGAAGTTCAATGAGCGCTGGAACAAAATTGACGATTTCTTTTTCTTCTTCAAACTTAAATTTTACCAAGCAGGGTAATAATCTGTGAAGTACTGTAATACAAAACTGCAGCAGTCAATGCAATCTCAGTCTAGAACTGAAAAGAATTTGGCGACTGTATTCAACTGGAATAATAAAATAATTTAACGCTCGTTATAGCATTCTCACGAGAAACAAAAATTTCTGTAACTTTGCCCAAGGGCATTTTTGCCATAAAATAACAAGACAAAGTAAAATCTCGTAAAAAGCATAAAGCTTCGACAGCGGAGTGAAAACTTCCTCCGGCAACAGCACTGTACGAGCAGCAAACTTGCAGGTGTTTGCCATCTGAGTCAATGCTAACGAGACAGCAACAAAAACAAATAAATTTGGCAACGTCGCTCGTCCGACGTGCAGTACCTCGACAAGTTGTTGCTTGTTTAAACACAAGCGGGGAACGTTTTTCAGAGCGTGCAGCAGCTGAGACGGGTCGTTGATTTCCAACAGTTCGTTCTCAAATGCTTTTATAATTCCACACGCGAAACGAAAAACAGCCTCATGACCAAACGCCAAAAAACAATCCCACACTCGCAGCAGGGTCTGCAAACAAAGCAAAAATTTACAAGAAAGTCAAGAAATGCAATAAAGCAGCGTTGACACAAATAAAATAATCATTGCAAAACATACAAGCAATGTCAAGCTGCGGAGTTTCGCCGGTAACAACTCGAGCAAGGCTCGAGCCATCACCCAAGTTGGCAAAAGGTTATTGTTACGCACAGGCGTTTACTCGTGATTGCTTGGCGCAGTCATCTAACAAGTTCAAAAAACCAGACACAACCACATCAATACTTCCAAAAACAACCTGAAAGGGCAAGCAGTCGAAAAATAGTCCCAGAAACCAGCCGGTGGTAACAGCCGCGATGTCGACGTCAGGAAACTTAGCGATGTGTTCGCTGAATCTGGGCAAGCACTGGGCCAGCAAATGCTGCAACACGTACTGGTCGGCAAGCAGACCTGACAAGCCGTTGCGATAATATTGCGGAGGAAATAGCTTCTCAGTGACCGCGACCAGAAACCTACAAGAAAAAAGCATATAGGCGGAATCTATACGAGCTCTAACTACGCTTGACAATCGGAATCTTACACAACCTGATTATTAAAAATGAGCTTAACAATGTTACAGCTGTTACAATGTAAGCTTAACAATGCTACAGTTCCTAGATCACAACTTACTGAGGGTCATTATTCAGGCAATTACATCAGACAATAATTTCATGATAGTTAATGATGATGATAGTGGTACTTTGTGAAACGTCTAGTAGCGTAAGGAATGCGCACAAGGACAAACCTCAGTTTCCCTACACCTTTTCTATTTTAAATGGTTACGTAATTACTTTGCACCACGATCAAAACCAGCTGGCCCCAATGAAGGCGCGACATCTTTACTACGTTTACATGTCAAGCGACGAGACCACGTACACTTCATAACGAGACGTCTTCTTGTCGAGGTGGCCAAAGCATTGGCTCGTTCAAGGCGCTGACTCAGCAAATCACGTTCAGAACCAGACCACTCGTTATCCGTACATGGTAACGACCAACGCAAAACTGACCATGTAAACGTAGTAATTGAAACCAGCTGGTACCGATGAAGGCGCGACATATTGAAACCAGCTGGTACCGATGAAGGCGCGACATATTGAAACCAGCTGGTACCGATGAAGACGCGACATATTGAAACCAGCTGGTACCACTGATGGCGCGACATAAATTCTACGTGCTTTTTTCCCAAGTGGCAAAAACTATCTTCCCAGCAATAAACGCTGCGTAAACCCACGAAGCCAGAGATCTAAGCTGGACACACAAACAATGCCGGAGCTTAACCGAGTGAAGACAGAGATTACACAGCAAGTGTCAAGATAGTTTCTTTACGCAAGCGATAATGAGGGTTTCAAGCAGTGCAGTTGGTGAAATATCGTTACCAGAAAGCGTCTTCCTCCTCCAAAAACAACAGGCAGCCTCCGGCAAGAAAGTTAAAACCTTGGCAGTAACCGGTTTTCGTACAGTGTATGCAAAACGCGATGAGGACATTTTCGAGCCGCTCTTGCATGTGCGAACCTTCCGACATGAACTCTCGATTATTAGGCATGGTTCGAGGAACGTCCATTGATATTTGCTTCAAAGTTTTAGAGAATTCCTAACAATAGGAAAAAACACGAAGCGTGTTAGACTGGCATAACTTCTGGGCGAAAACACGAAATGCACATGCCAAAGCATGGTACAAACAATAATACATTCGTTGTCAAAGGCTATTTGGTAGCTAGAGAACACGCCAATCTCGAATAACGTTAAAGGTCGACATGCGCACCTTGTCATCTTTCATGATGTTCTGGTGTCGAAGTAAATCTTCAAAATATCCTTCACCGGCAGCTTCTTTGACGTCAGCCACGTAGAAGTGTATCATTTTTTGCCAAATATAGGCTCGGTACTGTGTTGGGACGCCACGTAGCAGTAATTTTTTCAACTGATCGTTGATTTCGAACTAAACACAAAATATTATTTTCACAGTTTGGATGAAATACACGAAACTAGTTTTCAGCACGTGGCCCGGTGCCATGTGCTGCCACGTTTTAAACAAGATTTTTCGCCGCTCACGAGAAGCTAAGTGCGGCCACACACGCATGCTTAAAGAATTACATCCAACATCACTCCAGTTGCTAAGCTATGCCTTCTGGAGCAAAATACCTTGAAAACTGACAACTGCCGCTAAGTGAGGATCTAGGTACTAATCAGAAATTTTTCTCCATTCGACTGTCCACCACCTCCACTGGACATATTGTAAATGTAAAGATGCTTTTACCTGGCAGGAATTGTCTTTAATGAACGATCTCCATCTTCTTAAGTTTTTAGAATTATCCTCATTATTTTCTGCCAGCGCATCATACGCGTCCTTCAAATGATGACACAGGTATTGAACTTGCATTGCCTTGTTCGGCAAATGCCGAATGAAGCCAAAAGTGTCCGTGTGCTCAGTTTTGCCTGAGTAAAAACCTTATGATAGAGTATGTAAGAGCTCGAACTGAAGTAAAACGCAAATGGTATTTGAACCAAAATGTAAGGCACCGCGAAAGAGAGGATATTTGGAACCAAATCATACAAATGTGATTTGGATTTTTTCAAAGAGCTCACGTGCGACGTTGGTGCTCAGCTAACACACACTTATGCCAACTAAATAAGAGGAAGAAAAGACTGACAATCGTGGAACAACCATCAAGCAACTTTAAATACGAGTGCCTTTGATATGCACACCCTGTTGCAAATGTTCTCTGATTAATGCTTTGACTGTCGCTACTCGACCCTGCTGCTACAACGCACCAAGCAATGCTTATTCCAACAACGCCGTACGCCACTTCCGCGCAAATCGTTTTATGTGGTTTCCCCTGCTGAGCTGACAACATGCGTGTTTGAAAATCTGCGCTTTAACTTCGTCAGACAACCATTTGGTATGGGCGACTAACAAACAGTAAAAAAGTTCAAATTCAAGCTTGAAATTATCACTCCCTTCTAAATTTTCTGTCATCATTTTAAGTCAAATCGCAGGACTTCGAAAAATCTTTGGTTGCCAAGCAAATACCCGACATTCGAGCAGAGCAACATAATTAAATTAATCAAGAAATTACCCAAAACGGGAATGGGGCATCCCAAGATTCTGTCGTTGGTCGACCTCATTTCATGGGCAAGAGCTTTCAGCGTGGCAATATGATGCTGTTGATCGGCGATCGAAAGGCGAGCGTTGTCGTCAGGCTCAAGCAGTGGTCGCTGCACGCAACTAGCAAGAAGGCAGAGAAAGTCCCTTTGAAACCGTTTCAGCTCAAAGCCGTGCTTTTCAGCTCGCCTGCAGAAAAAGTTTCTTCTTTTTGCCTGGCATTCGTTAGTTGCACGACATTCCAACAAGATCACACAACCATTGTTGACTTTACTTTTCGTGCAAGAGGTAGTCTCTCTGCGACTTGTTTAAGACCTGGTGAAGTGTCAGGATTTCTTCGTTAAGGAGGCTGTTCTGAGTTCTGTATGACTTTAACTGCTCCTCCATTGACTTGTAGGCTTCGCTTTCGGTTGCAAGGGTTCTGCGTGCAGATCTATTTAAAGTTAGATTTTTTCATACACGTCTGATATAAGTGGCTATTTCGGAAAACACCTTTCGAATATGGCAACCATGGGCAAGCAAAAACGAAGTTCACTTGCAGTCAGCTGCAGCGGAACTCGCAATTTTTAACCTTTAAAACACGTTGACTAAGAGACTGTAAAACGAGATGGACAAACCCGTCGCTTTCCCCATTTAACATCCTGTCTTGATATTCGAACAATTGTCGGTCTCTTAGAGCCAAAACCTCTTGGTAGCTGGATATCCTTTCCCGATACTTCGCAAGGTCAGCTTTCGCTTCAAGCAGTTCTTTCCTGTGGGTTGAACAACAAAAATGATTACCGTAACTGGAATTAAGCTAATGGTTTGCTAAAATGCGATGAGAAAACAACGTGAAGCCTAGGTTGCCAGATGCAAATTTCAATACAAAGAAACGCAGTGCTGAAAATAGGCCAGAAACGGCCAAACTGTTTATTTAAAGGCCAGGAAAAAACAAACTATTTGTGGTATTGCGATTCCTTGTCACAAAAAAACACCTAAATTACAAGGTCATAAATTAAAGTTTCTTCGAAATTGAGATTAAATCTTGCTTGGCCTTGTACTGGAGCTCATTACTGATGCTTCTTCTCTGACTTTTCATGTTTCGTTAGATAGCTTTTGGCTACAGTGGTGCCACAGTTTGCATACTGATCTACCAGCGGTTTTCAGCACCCATACGAAAGCCATCTCCCAATGACATAGTATGCCCAGCAAGTCAACGTCGTTCCCAAATTCAGACAAAGGCAAGCGAACCGCTTAAGGAAGAGGGACAGCAGAAACACAACTCACGTTAGCATGATCATCTTGGTTTCCGCTGAATCATCATTGGGAGAACTTGCTGTAACCTCACTCTCCCATTCATAGTCATCCGATCCTGAAAACGGCCGCGGAAAGTGCAGTGGGTCATCGAAGACGGATATTTCTTAAAGAAAAAAAATATACATACACTTTTAGTCGAATAGTCCCCCACACAGAGCGATTTAGGCAGGCTGGTTACTACACCATGCAACGAACTGTGTCAGCCATTTTGACTGTATTTGCCCAATGGCGCCATTCATTTAATTCATATCACTGTTCAAAATCTATCAACTAGCCAATTGCACACAATGATCATTTATATGTTCCAAACACCTACCGCGGTGTTTACTGCTGACATCTCCAACAGACTCAAAACCACTGTTCGTTACGCTGCGATTCTTAAGGTGTTCATCCGGAGGAATCCGTTTCACGCTTTCCCGATCCACATTATTCTTAAAGAAACGACAAGAAATGCGTGATAAAGTATGAAGGATCAAGCTTTGGCGATGAACCTATGGCAGTTACCGAAAGCTCGGATGCCGAAAGGTCTCCAGCAGCAGTCAACCCTCCCAGAGCTATGCTTCTTTGTTTCTGTATGGCAGAAACCCAGGTGGCAACATCCTCAGGCGTGTCTACGACGAAAGTGACGTTATCTCTGCAAGGACAAATTACCTGATTAAAAATTTTGCTTCATAAAAGTGTACCCGAAGTGGCAATACAACTAAGTTTTATTCTGAAGTTTGCCTTTCCCATATGTTTGTGATACCAGCCGTTTGCCTCAATTTTGCGTCGCTCTGAAAAAAAGCAAAAGTTGTCCGATATGATGACGCAAATACGCATTTTATGATGTACATGTAGACAACAGGTTCTTCACAGCAGAAATTTTGCAAATGTTGAAATATTTTGAAACTTTTTAATTTGCCAAAAAATGTCAGGTTTTTACATATTTTTGTACTTTGAGAGTTTTTAATAAGCGGCATTTGTCAAACAAGGTTTCGGATCGATGTCACTGTTCATTGTTTTCCAGAGTCTGCGGTGTTGAGGTGCAAAGTCGGGTTTCTGCTGTGCCTTTGTGCGGTCTGCGTAAGTGTTATGGGGGACGATTCAGTATAAATTTCTGATTTATTTTTTTAACACTCCTTTACACTTCAAAATTAGTTCATCATCCTGCTTGACATAGGTAACACATGCGAAATTTTTACAGTAGTTGTAAACTGCAAGTGTACTCTAATGGGCGCTTGGCTGCTGTGTAATGTAGGCTTGTCTAATGTTATCTTAAATATCCTCTACTATTAACTTGTCTATAGTTAGAATAGATTTCTTCAACACCAAGGCCTGCAAAATCGTTGAACTGAACAAAATTTGCCTTAACAACGTTGTCACCTAATATGGCAACCAATTATAAACCAAAAACGGAAGTGTAACCGGTGGTAATGCCAATTTCATTGGCAGGCATACTGTGCATTACATCCTATAGCCGATTGCTGGTGTGCTAAGTGAGAACCTACTTTTCCGTAAATTCATCGATGATGTAATTTGGATAGACGCATCAGAAACGTCTAATGAATGCATTCGACAGGTACAAACTTAAGCACTTGCCCACAGTATCTTGGAACTAACGTTTCACCAACTTGCACAGCTGACCAGACGGGCGAAGTGGAATTCCTAAATGTAAACCATTGCTAGCTGGTGAGGTAATCTTCTTTCCTTTGGTTAAGTCGTCTCCATCTTATTACCTCTTCGAATAAGATTGACTTTAATGTCAGATTTGGGTGGCATGATTTACAATTACAATGAATTGTCTGCCTTCCACTGTTGGTTTTACAATGTCTTTAGTGACAAATACAAAATCATCTTCATTAATTAAACCTACATACAGAAAAAGCGATCTGCTCAAAATTTCCTTTGGACATGATGGCAATGGTATCATAGTGAGAAGATTGTGTACCCCAAAATGTGACAGGAAAGATGACCCCAGGTTTACACTACATCATTTCGCCACCTGCTAACTCAATCAAAGAAAGAATAAAACTTAAAAATATGAAGGCAATGATTACCTGCACTGAAGACCCACAACAACTGGACCAAAATTAACCTAACTGCAAGCACCCTGGTTTAAATAAGACCAAAAAGAAACCGAAGGTTTGTCAGGGCCTGTAAGCACTGTGCACTTTGTGGATGCTATGGAGAAAAACACATCAAATCCATGGTACCAACTGTTTCACAAATCCTGACAAAAAACTTTCCTTGTGAAACTATGGTATCTATCTGGCAACTTGTGTGACATCCCATCAACAGTATGTTGGTCAAACAATAAACAAACTCTCCATAAGAAACAATAAACAAATTCTGCAAACTGTGGGCACATTGAGGAACTTGTAACAAAACATGCAGTGTTCCATGGCATAATATTCAAAGCATGATCCTCCCATCATGTTAAATAATTCTTGTACCCTTTTGTGATGTTTTCCATTCACTTTTGCCCACTTGTTTGACCTCCTTTTTTACCACACATGTATTTCTTGATTCACTAATTTTTATACAGATCTTCTCAAATCTTAGCAACAACCGCCTTTGTGCTCATACACTTTGCTAAATGCAGGGCAACTCCATTATTTAGTAACGTTCCCGTTACAAAAGTAAAAAATTCTGTGGTCTGGTCAGTCCCATGAAATAATGTAAATGTAATATGTCTTGGATTTTTCTAACATAAAGCATGAAATGTGAATATAATGATAACATTTACAAAATCTGGTGAATGGATGTAGACAATAACAGAAGTTGTCAGCATTAATAATTGTTGTGCTTGTGGGAAAGATAGCATTTTCTACTTCTCTCCAGTTCATTGAATTTTGGTTCCTACGTAGTGATAGGTAGATTAGTGGGTAGACCCAAACATAACAAGAGTTTGCACTGCTAATTTGCAAAGAGTGGGAACATTTGTGGACATCCTTTCGTTTGGCCAAAAGTTCTCAGGTGTGCAATCACAATGCATTGCTTTAATGGGCTATTATCTTCTTGAATTCAATCAACTCCTGCTGAATTTTGACTGCATCCGCCTATTTGCATGTGTCTTTTGCTTCCATTCAGAATTCGGTAATGTCTATCACCAAAAAACGTTTGCAAAAAACAGCAGCAACTGTTTGCAAAGAGAAAAGTAACCCAATCATACCGTTAAGTTGATAATCAACTTTTCAATGCTCTACAGACCCGTTTTTGCTTGGGGGTTGTGTTTTTTTTGTGAGTGACGTCATAAGTGGAGGACTTTTTGGCCACCTTGGCCCACTTTGCCTGGCCCTGGGTGCCAACCGTTAGGTGGTAGTATTTCGCT
>JGI24158J21664_10001924_pt1 | contig 24343 bp, 8 predicted proteins | sample Ectturendosymbi3_FD_21664 | JGI IMG/M metagenome (IMG submission 21664) | reverse complement strand
TCGTTCATGCTATTCGATAAGAGGTTGGGTGAAGTCCGGCACGTAAACCCTGACGTTTAACTAAGCGAAAAACATTGTTTATTTTAGAGCATTTTTAAATCTGTTTCTACTTCCATGGGCACCAAAATAGGGCGCATTTATGGCAAAGGGGCGCCATTCAAGGGGGCGCCACAAAGGTTTGAGGGGGCAGTTGCCATAAACCGCCCCCCCTGGATTCGCCACTGCTATTATCACCGTCGACTGTTACCGCCTCACATGCACGACTGTAACAAGGTCTCTGAGAGAAATTTTACCAGGGTCTGCGAATACCGATACCGAGCCCCAAGCTTCTCGGGCACTTGACGAAGCGTGCAAAGCTTGTTTGTACAGTATTCACAATAAAAAACAGCTATCTCGCTAAGATTTAGAGACATATTAACGGTTATACTGGCAACTGGCTTGCACTAATAATTTTGGTCTTGACTGCAAAAGATTCAGCGTACGTACTTTCATCCTCCCGGCCCGTGTACGACGTACCACTCGCACTCCGTCTCGTATGCCCTGCTGTAAAGCGTCTCGCTTTGAAGACGGAAGTGTTGATTGTAGGGGAGGGGTGACGCGTTTCCTTTTTTAACAAGAAGGACGAATGTTTTTGCAAAAACGGAAGAGAAGGAAACAGCAGAAATAGAAGAATTTTGGCACTGAGCGAAACAATAGCTTTATGTATTGCCTGGAGTGAATTGAGTGCCAGCAGTTCGTGGATTTGATGAAAAACTTCGCAAAAACAGAACACACAAACGTTTTCGTAAAATTACCTTCAGTGATGGAACTTCCGCTTTCGTCGTCTTTTGAAGAAATGTTGATCNAACTTTGATCTATTTTTTCAATTTCTTTTTTTTTTTGCTTTCAGTGCTACATCCATGAATTCTTGCACGAGCTCACAAAGTCACAGCTCTAACTGTTCGTCTCAGCTACGGCTTTAAACTAGCGATGCTTTTCTCAGATACCATCAAAATCAACTGACAAGATTTCTTTCTCACAAAACAGCTTTGGTGACCACTGTCTACCGGGTGCATCGTGACAACGCTCCCGATCATGGAATTGCACATGACACTACATCTGAAACAGACTTGTATAATCTAAATCTCATTTCTTACAAAATGCCAACCAACATCTTTACATAAACTTCTTGCTTACCGGGAAACTTAATTCAGGCTCAGACACCATTGTTCACTAGATGATAAAATGTTGTCGTTGCAAATTGTTAATTTGCTGTTCCTAAATGACGTAGTAAAATCTGACAATTTTGCCAAGTTTTTATGCGAAAACCAAGCGACGTAATAAAATCTGACAATTTCGCCAAAGTTTCATTAGTCAACATTATTATCAAATTCCATACAAAATTGAGAAAGTGCAACTACATCATCATCATGAAGGTCCATTGCCTGAACCAGGCATAAGGGCCAATGTGCAGGCATTTTTCCAACGTTTTCTGTCCAGGGGAAGCTGCAGGATAAGCGCAGTGTTTAAAATCAGCCAATCCTTGAGTTGGTCCAAGTAGGCTACATTTTTCTGGGACTACAGCAATAGTCGATTAATGTTTGTTTGAAAATATTAACTTTTGGTGAAGTAAAGATTTCACAAAAGAGAAGTTGAAGGTTGAGTTAAAACAGAGACTGACGGGCACTGGCCGATTTTAGCAATATGTGATCTACCCGGAACTTATTTTAAATGCCATTATTAGTTTCCCACATAAAGTCTTGCTCTGAATTTTTCTAAACTACTTGTAAACTTTCTTACTCATTCCTTCTTATTCCATCCATACACCTTGATTGATTTGGTGGGGCAAGTGCTTGTATGTTATGCTGGCATGTAACAAGAGCGAAGCTGACTCCACGCATAGAGGAATGGCTGTTGCTCGTTTGTTCGCAAATGTTGTTGCTGATCCAAAACAACGTCTCGTTACACTTGACCTTATGTGGCCAAGTTAGCGCCGACTGCACTGTTAATAACGAGGTAGGTTCGACCCTTTGCATCAACCTCAACAGGAATTTTTTCCAAGTGAAAGGTTCTCGTACATAAATTTGAGAAACTGCGCTTTTTTGGACTTTTTTGTTTTATGGAACGCTTCAAATTTTAGAATATGATTACCTCTTTCTAACACTTACAAAAGATTAAATGCGCAAATAAAATGGCGCGTGACGTTGAGAATCTCGCGGTAAAACTTGATAATAATTTCACTTACCCTCTCCGTCCCGCGGCGGCCACTCTTTTGACTAAGGTTTGCAGCACTGTAACTCGCCAGCCGATTGAGCTAAAAAGCTGTTCAAACCATCTGCGGATTCGGCAAGTCTTCTCATTCAGATGGAAAAAACAATTTTTTCCTTTCGGATTTGGGGTTCTCTGAGGGTGACGTCATAATGGGGGCATATTTTCGCGACTTTTCGGCCAAGTTTACTTGGCCCTGGGCGCCAACCCAATGGGCTATTTTTTTGGTTCAAGGTTTGATTGGTATCTAGGCTATCATCCGAGTTTTTTGAGGCCTTGATTGACTTTCTAGCATATCTGGAGCCAAAATTAGGGCTCAAAAAAAAATTGGTAAACAAATTTACCCCCACAAACGCTGACCCCGGTCATATTATTCTCATAGTATATATGGCAAATATTCACAAGCAGATTAAGCTAGAGGGCTGTTCAAGCCCTCTGTAGATAGGGAAAGTCTTGCAGTTTACACTGAAGAAAAATTTTTTGTTTTCGATGTGAAGTTTTTCCTTTATGTTTAAATAATGGGATGATATTCATGCGTATTTGTTTACATTTGTATGACGTCATTATCCCCTGGGAACCGACCAATCGAGCTGATTTAGTGGTTCAAAGTTTTTTTAGATTCTAGGCTATAATAGGAGTCTACAGAGGGATTGATTGACTTGTAGCGTTTCTGATTCAAAAGTTATCGCAAAATAACTGAATATTCATTAGGGAAATCCCACAGGTTTTGTGAACAATTTTTCTTTAGGCCGTAATTTTGACATTAGAAACGCTGGAGAGTCGATCAAAGGCTCTTAAAACATGTGTTATAGCCTAGAATCAAATAAAAATTTGAGCAACAATATCGGCTCATTGGATCGGCCGATAACGTCATCAAACAAACCCCAAAATATATCCCACTCATGACGTCATCCACCAAAAACCCCAAGCCCAAAACTTAAGACTACTTTTTTTCTGAACTACAAGACTTACCGAGTCTTTAGAAGGTTTGAATAGCTCTCTAGCTCAATCTCCTGGCAAGTTATGGCTGGCCAAAATTTGCCCTGAAACGGCAAATCACATCTATTGTGTAACGTTTTCATTTTTGTCAAAAATGGCGTTTTTGAGCCATAATTTTGGCTCCTAGCAAACCAATCAAAGGACTCTAAAGACATATGCTAGCAAACCAATCAAGGACTCTAAAGACACGGATTATAGCCTAATTTCCAACAAAATCTTGAGAAAAAAATGGCTTGTTGGATTGATGACCAGTGCCAGGTATACTTGGCCAAAAAGGTGAAAACATGCCCCCATTGTGATGTCAACCCCAGAGAACCCAAATCCGAAACGAACACAATTTTTTTTCAATCTGAACTAGAAGACGTTCCGAATCCGTAGAGGGTTTGAACACCTCTCTAGCTCACTTGGCAGGCGAGTTATGGCATTGCAAACTAGGTCAAAAACGTGGGCGGCGCGGGACGGAGGGTGTTAAAGACATTTGTGTAAATTCAAAGAACCTCAATCCAATTTGGGTAATTCAAACAGCTTCATTCAGGCTTGGGTACAGTTGGAACCTTCTGGGTAAATTAAGAGGTTCATTCAGATTTGCATATTATTATAAACATTTGGGTAAATTCCAAGAGCCCAAATCAAATTTGGGCCAATTGAAACAACCTCATTCAAATTTGCGTTAGAAATATTTCTAAAATTAGAACATGTAGTAGTAACCCAACATTCCAACTAAACCTAATTTTGTTAACATCAAATTGTTGATGCTGTAAAGTGTTTTTGACCTACCTGTATAACGACTAAAATGTAGTTGTAAATGATGTGAGGTGATACTGTTAAGTTTTCATGTTGCAAGTTTGTTTCATGCTCTGGAGTTTTCAAGGCTCCGTTTGTTGCTGTTATGCTTTCATGGGCAGCAGTAGCCTACCTAGTAAAAGCAGCTGTGAATTGCTTTTTTGTAATCATGTAGCTTTGATTCAATACTGTGAAATTATCATTGGAATTAGTACTTATTGTACAGTTGCAAATTGTTTTGTGGTAATAATGTGGTGTAGCTGTGATATGAGACTGTAAAGTTTTTGTGTTTTTAATGTTTCAATTTGATGCTGTGAAGTGAACTTCTCATGAACAGTAGCAACTGTACTATCAACTGCATAATTCACTGATTCTAATGCGATTGTGAAGCATTGCTCCTTTTATACAATATGCTTGTTTAGATTATAAGCGATTTGCCATTGGAAATTTGCATTTGTACACATTCCTGGGTAGTTGATCATACAGGCAGCAGTATTAATATCTGAATCAATTCCATATTGTTATTTTTTCTTAACATTAATGTGTTCAGTGCACATTTAACTGTCTAAACTGGAGTAACTTTTTGGTTTTCATAATGTGACTTTAGAAGCTGTAAACATTTGAGTCAGTTGTGGTGTCTACAACACATTGCAGTGAAGATTGCCTAATGCGGAAGGCGGGTTGAGCTGTATGCTATTTATTGAATTGCCTCCTTCCCCTCTCCTTACTTAAGACTTGACCTATTTGCGGCTATGTAATACTTCAGATCGTAACCTGATATTGTAGTTCTTTTCCAGATTGAATACGATTGTGGCACAAAGGCACCCATCTGAGCCAGTGGCGTAACTAAGGGGGGAAAGGGGGGCAATCTGTCCCCGGGCGCAGCGTTTTGGGTCTCTGAATTGTGGTCGGAGTGTTACACAATAGTCACGACATGTCAAATGTCAGTCGATGTTAATAATTACGATTTGCAAAACGTCGATTGCCAGGGGCTATACCCAGTTGCGAAATATCATCAATATCACCAAGGCTTGCAAAATGAGCAGTTAAGCTTAGGAACCTCAGTCACAATGGGCGGAAATCCAGCGTTCACAGTACATGTGGTTTGATGCTGCGCATGCTTTTTAGAGCAGCAATTAAACTTACAGTAGGCCTATGTTGTTACGACAACAGATCTGATGTCGACAAGAACAGATCTCAGATATTGGTATGATGGTGTTGGAAGAATAAGATTAGAAGGTAAATAAAAAATTGAAAATGAAGACGCTAAGCAACACTTTCCATACGTGGCGGCATGAACAGCAGTTTTTTGTGGGATGTTATTGTAATCAGCTAATATTTTTCAACACAAAAAATATTACCATTGTTCACATATGGCTATGCAAAATATTGATTGTTAGTTGAAGACATAAGGTTGTGATACCCATCGTGACACACTCGTTTGAGTATTGCGTTATTCACTTCGTCATTTACATGATTTGGTAATGAAGAGATGTGTTAATAACAGTGCTGATTTCAAACTCATGGCTGAGAAATCTGTCACCTTGGAATTCATCAACGAGATGGATATATCCACATCAACGAACTTGCATGCCAATACGTTGCCGCTTTGAATTTAAATTTGTGCATGAAAATTTACAGGAGCGCGAATCAAGCATAAATTGATTTGTTACTGATATTTCACGATTGGTGATTCTATAGGAATGCAGGCATCTGGATTGGTTTACAATGGTACGTTTTAGTCTTAACATTGAGACTTGCTGATTTTTGCATCCCCCAAAATATGCACTCCCGTACACTTATGGGGGAAGGGGCGACTCCACGTCAGCAGTCGGGCTCATCACGCGATTTATGTTGTTATGTTGACTGAATGCAATCGTTTGAGGCTTGCGTCACTGAAATTTACATTTCCTGAGGCTTGCGTCACTGAAATTTGCATTTTAGAAATGTTTTTCTGATGTAAAATCTATTGGGTTTGGTACGAAATTGTTTCAAGATAGCCTACTTTTTTCGGTAAGCCAGAACTAAGTAGTACAAATAGTCGGGTATTCAGAATAGTCGAGAATTCCGCAAAAATGTAAGCCCCGTGTTGACAAGAATCTCATTAACACAGAATTAAAACCACGGAAATAAAATATGCTGTATGAACCTCACACCAAGAACAAATTGAAAAAGCTTCAAGACAATGCTTTGTTATTGCTTTGTTATCAAGACAATGCTTTGTTATTGCTTTGTTATCAAGACAATGCTTTGTTATTGCTTTGTTATCAAGACAATGCTTTGTTACTGCACTGAGTTCCATCAGAATCTGCCCGACTGCCTGAGAGGCTCGATCGTAACTGCAGTGGCGATAATTGCCCCAAATCAAAATATTGCACATGAAGGCTCACAGAAGCCTTCCGCAAAAATCTGGCCGCAGTTTATTAAAAGAGAAATATTAATTTCACTCAAAGGAGCATCGTCAGTTCCACAAAATAAACGGCAAAAAACGTAAAATCTGCGAGGCACTGAATAAAACCAGTAAGTCACTGAAAAACTAAAGAGTTACAAGTCGACATGCAATCACGCAAAGAGTTCTAAACGTAGACCTTACTACACACTGCCTAGTGCCAAACTATCACCAGCGATGACGTGCAGCACGGTATCAAGGCAAGGAATCGGAAGGAAAGTTACAGCCCTGTAGCAATTAGATAAGAAAATACCAAAGTCACAACGCAGAGCGAAAAATCACGCATCAGAAAGAACGGCATTGAGTAAAATGCAACTGCTTCGTATGGGGAAAAATCATTTTTGAAATATTAATATCCGCGTCGATTTTGTGAAACCATTTATCCTGACACTCCTCGAGATAGATAGCTTTGGGTTGTTCTACAAAGGTGACTATCCGAAATACTGTAGGTGGTTTTCCCGTCATGGTATTTGCAGAAGTGTTTTAACAGAGCTGCTTTATCATTATCCACAGTAGCGTCAAAAGACTTCCAAGCACTACAGTGAGCATTCCAGCGACTGGGAGAATGTATTTAACATTACTCTAGTTGACTATCGCCTCACCCATGTTCAACATTCAAATCGACTGAGTTTGGGAAAGCCATCAGAATGCGAAGGTTAAACGAAATCGACAAAAACTATCAGTCAGCTCTCGTACGACTGCGGGAAAATCTTTGCGCTCTGGCTTCCCCCACACCACGATGCAAGACACAGGGGTGTAACGAGGGGAAGCAAAGGGGCCACAATTCCCCGGGCGCCGAATGACTGTGGGGGGCGCCGAATAGTCTCAAGAATGTCACAAGTACTTTCTTCACTACAGTACATTTGTTTCCGAAAGACCTCAGGTTCGAACGCAGGGGAGCCAAACGTGCTCCTCGCCCCGGGTACAGTCTAACCTCGTTGCTCACCTGGCAAGACACGATGACATTAGCATCTAGCTGGAAAATCAGGCTTCATGCACCCAGACTACAAAAGTGCCAATAAAATAGTTTGGGCAACATCATTCGTTTCGTTATTAAAACTTAGCCAAAATGAAAGAACCTGAAACCAGATGCAATGATCACTTACAAACGACCGACAACAGTTGGTTCTCACATAACAAATTATAAAACCCTCGCGCACAGAGATGTTGTGACATCGTTTTACTCAATGCCTTTCTTCCTGATGCGTGATTTCTCGCCCTGCCCTTTGACTTTGGTATTTTCCTATCTAATTGCTGCAGGGCTGTATCTTGCTTTCCGCTTCCTTGCCCTGATACCGNGCCGCACGTCATCGCTGGTGATAGTTCGGCACTATGCAGTGTGCAGTAAGGTCTGCGTTTAGAACACTGCGTGATAGCATGTCGACGNGTAACTCTAGTTTTTTAGTGACTTGCCAGTTATATTCTTTGACTTGCAGATTTTACGTTTTTTACTATTAATTTCGTGGAACTGACATGCCCCTTGAACGAAATTAATATTTCTCTTTTAATAAACTGCGGCCAAATTTTGCGGAAGACGTCTGTGAGTCTTCATGTGTAATATAGGCTCAAGAAAAAAATCTAAAAAACACTAGTGGTGACATTTCTTTTTTCATCATAAAGAGAGAAGCAAGCTAGACATTTAGAGGTCTCAAACTCTAATTGCTCCGTGGGTCAAATAAAGACTTCCAAAGTAACCTAAGGGCCGCATTATGACGCTAACGCAACACTAGCGGTGCCTGAACCTTACTAGAAACAGCTTTTACACATTATTTCCTGCAAAAGGTATCGTGAGTTATTAGGTAAATGATTTCTAGCCGTTTCTACGTTCGTTTAAAAGGAACTGGTTCACTCGCTGGCCAACCACTTTTAAACACCGGTGAATAAACTAAGTAACGTAAATGTTAGTTCATTGAAAATTCCAAAAAATCATGGCGGGTTGCACAAAACGCCCTCGCGGGCCACATGCGGCCCAGGTGCATCGTGTTTAAGACCCGCGACATAGAACGACCTCTACGCCACTTTGGCATAAATAACCTGCTTGCTATCAAGCAATCCCTTTCAATACTGTAGGATTATTTTTGTCCCAAATACAAGCTGTTCCTTACGGTTTTGCCAATTCTGCAGCCAAATCAAGTTGGGACAAATCAATATTGCTGGTGTAGGTTGTGTTGAATTTATCTCTTTAAGCTTGTCACCCTTGACTGAGCACTTCAATGTGAAGGTGTTTGACAGCGTCTGGTAACCGGTTGAAGTTTCTGTCAGATGTTGCGATCGGAAATCCCGAGCGGCATGTGCGCAAAGCTTCGCACCGTGGCAGCAAGCAACAACAGAGATCATGCGCCGCAATCTCTCTTGCTATTGCTTGCTCGCGCTAGGTATATTATGGTGTTATCCTTCACGCACATCCCGTTCGTGGTGAATCACATAATCAACCCAATATCACCGGAGAGGTTGCAACACAAAGTTAAGATGATTTTCTTTTTTTTGGGTGGTAGAAGTAACGAAATATATTTGTTGAAGCTGTATAATTGCTTATAGTTCCAATTGAGAGCTAATAAGCAGCCTTTTTTGTGTTTCATGATGATTACATTCTATTTTTTGTTAGTTTTTCTGGTAGTGGTACACATATGTCCTAACTAAAGTATTTGACGCTGTACTATTTTGCCCAACAGTGTTGGTTAGTGTATAACATTTTCACTTGATGAGGCAGTAAAAGATGTGTTTCCTTCGGTAACGTCTGTAAAACGTGGGATGAAACCTGCTAAACTTGGAATGAAGGCTGTAAGACGTGGAATAAGACTATGAACGAAATGTGATGCAAAAACTGGCTATGTGTATGACACCAAAAGTTCACCCTGAAAAGGGAGATTCTTTCCTCGAAGTAAAGTTAGGGTGAAAGAGTGGTTACAAAGCTGTCCCAATCAATCAGAAATAATCACCATGCTGTTCTGGTATTTGATTTATTTTTTACATCAACGAATTTGATATTCAAACTGCCGTTTCCTGCAAACGGCACTTACAAATCTACCACACATTCAGTACATTGAACTTTCAGCTGAATATCTAATTTATCATGGATATGCCATTTTACCATGAATAAATATACGAGTTAGAAAGCATTTTCATGCTGTAAAACTCCTACAATATGTGGATGAACACATTCTAGTGAAAGGAAAACTAAGAAGGCACTGTGTCCTATGTGCAGAAAAAAGAAAAAAAACAACTTCATATGCCAAAAGTGCAACCTGCCTCATGTGTATGTTTTGTTTCACACCATATCACACCTAAAAAGATGAAATAAGGCATCATTTGCCAAAACAAATGTTATTTATTGCAATTTTGACATTGGTTGTGTTTGTAGGTCTTCAATACTGTTGAGACATATTTATCCCAGGGTACAATAGCGTAGAGACAAAATTTCCCACTTCCGGTTCGTGCATTCCATAAACAAATAACATAAAATCGAAATTACTTTGTCTATTTGTTCATAAAACAATGCTCTCATGCCAAAAATCACGTTTCAAATCGATTTGTTTAAAATAAGTATTTAAAGGGCTATACCACGACCTCCCTTAAATTCAGAACTTAACATGTTCCCATATCAAAACATCAGCAACAAGCAAAGCACTTTTCAACGTTTCACGATGCTGTGAATCATCTTCTGGTTCTAAAACAGTTCCAACAATATCCGCCAGCCTCATCAGCACATGACTGCGAGTCAGATAGCGACGAAACACACCTGGTCTAAGCAGATCTTTCAAACGTGTTAAAACCTGGTGATGCCTGGGTTCACAAGTACATTCACCGATTTCAACCAACACATCATCTGAAGGCCTTTCCTTGTCAGTTGCGTTGCTAAAGCTGTTGCATGTAATCAGAGCCAAAGCATTCAATAGCTCCAGGGACGCCGGAGAGCTGGGGCATTGCCCCCTGAACTTTCAAAAAATGGGGCAATGGAGGCCGAGGTGCCTTTTGATAACAGTATCAAAGGTTAATTTATGGTTCATCAAGATCGAATTGAAGCAAATTTGTTGCAGCTATTTGCGCACCTAGAAAATTCCGAATGTTTTTCTATAATTTGTGTTATTATTTTTGAGATCAAATTTTTTTGCTGAACACAGACACGAACATCAGTAACGATTTTTTGTTTTTATAAGTTTCCACTGCCGTTAACTCTTTCCCCCCATGCCCTACCACTGCTTCGGCGTCCATGACCAGCCGGTTTTCATTAGAAATCGTGGCAAATGCTTTACAAGCGTGNCTACGAACGATGCTTAGCCTGCGGCAAATAATATCAAGAGCTGATCACATTGTTTCGTCTTCCCGAGCACAATATCACTGCGTTTTAACTGTTAGGCTCAGAAAGATTGTCGGTTTGTGAAATTGGAGTTTTTCACTGAAAGGAGCGGTAACCATCATTGCAGAATAAACAAAAATTATCCTTTGAAGCTTTTTGAAAACGTTTTTGTTCTGGTCCATTTTTTCTGTTGTTTTTGGTCTTGAAAACTTACAATGATACGCAGATAACAATTCTGGCAAAGATGACAATTCTACAACCACTCGGTAGGCGCGGTGTTCAATGCGCGATACACCACGAACGGGATGTGCACTAAAAATACTATCTATATGTACGTGGCACGAACAAGCAATAACAGAGTGGGTATGGTGTGTAATATGTAGCATTACTTGAGGTGAACCAGGTAGATGATGAAATGAATGCCAATTTTGCACATTTGACCTAAGGTAACCTTGCGCATGAAAACGCTGGAAACACTGCTCGTTTCTGCGACAAGGTAGGGTCGGAGTGAATTTTGTGCTGTACTCGAGTGATTCCGTTATAAACCTTAAACCTAACCCCCAAAGCTAACCCCTAAACCTGAATCCCAAACGGAAAATATGAAAAGTGTGGATACTAGTGCAACAACTACTATCAAAACAAAAGTCGTAAAGCTGAGAGCCGAACCGAAAAGCATTGGCATACGAGCCCTTAAAAATATCTGTTAGGCTACGAGGTCGCTGCCGCCTGACTGATAAACTCAGGGTTCTATCCGAGCCGCGTCATGCCAGGCGGATCCGTACACACCACTTTGAAGCAGAAACGAGCCGTGTTTCCAACGTTTTTATTGCGCGAGGTTACCTGAGGTCAAATGTGCAAAATCGACATCCATTTCATCATCTACCGGTGAACCAATATATCATTGATGATTAGCGGTGACTAGTGGAAGCGAAGAGTGATCGCGACGTATCATCTGTGTTGTTGCTTGCTGCCACATTGTAAAGCTTTGCGCGCTTGCTGCTTGGGCTCTCTGATCGCAACACACGATCAGATATTGTTGTTGATTGTGTAGAACTTTGCTCTTAAACCTAATGCAACTTCTGTATCATATTTACAAGACATCATGCATGATTATGAGATTACTGATATCATTGTATTTGCAATGAATGAGACTGCCTAGATTGCGGTATACTGCTACACATTAATTCAACTAGCTCCTGTAATTTCATACCAAACAAGTTTGAATCTGCTGCAAATTATAAAAAACACTTTGAACTTATATAATTCTTAGTATAACACATTGGTCGGCAGCCGTCTTTGCACTGCGGACCGGTTTCAGCCTGGTATTATTTTGGGGACCGGTCGTCAATAAAATACTTAATGTTTGGCACATGGAAATTTATTACAACTCTTAAGTTATCATGGCACTGATTCAATGAGAGATCTGGACTTGCATTGCCTCAAAAAGTTGCTCCGACCTGTAGGGATTACGGTATAGTCTATTGGATTCGCAGTGTCTTCCTTATGTCAGTCATTCCAGTCACTTTCGGACCAATTTGGCTTGGTTCCTCACGGCCCGGTAATAATTTCTTCGCTGGTTGGCACCGGGCCGCGGCCCGGTGTTTACCGACCCTTGGTTTCACCAGATCCGTTTTCTTCTACGCAATGCTGTATGATCTATTGAGTTGTGCGAAAAATTGTTTCGTCACAAAACGCAATGCACTCCTACTTTTTTAAATGTTTTCTGTAGAATTTCGGCAAAATCAGTGGTTTTGGCTTCGTGGGGAAAATTTCAAAACTATTGAGAAAAAAATCGTTTCACCATTACGAAAATAGTGACAAGTAGTGGTGTAGGAACTGGCGTTGCAAGCGCCAGTGGCGTAACTAGCCAGGGGCAAGAGGGCGAGCCTCCCCCTGGCAAGCTAAATGCAAAAACTGGGCCCCATTTAGTTGACATTTTGATATTTAGTATTCTTTAATCTGTTGTTTTTTTGCGTTTTTCGGGATGTTTTCTTTTTTTCATCTAGCATGAATATCCACAACCTCCAGAGATTCGCTATCATTTCTTAACCTTTTTCTGCGTTTTGGTTAGTGGCCCCCTAGGGTGACCAGTTGACCCCCTTCAGCTAAGCTTTGCCCCCCCGGGTCAAACCTCTAGTTACGCCACTGGCAAGCGCACCCTCAAAAGTTTTGATTTGCGAAAAGTTTTGGCAAAAATTTTTTAACGAAATGTTATCGATTAAGAATACTTGTCACATGCTCCACTGCGATTACGAATAAACAAAATCACAATTTAATCGATACACGATGACGATTACATTGAAAATAATCACGATTACAATCGCGATTACAGTTGCTTGTAACATCCTCAGAAAGAAAACAAATCCATTTGCGAGGTTTGATGAAAGTATATGTTGAGACAACATGTGATATGAATAAATGCAATAAACGAATTTACCAATCTGTAAGGATTAAGCATCGGAAAAAATAAAAATCACATTAATTGTTTACTGAGACGTTTGTGCTGTCAACAAACAAGTGGCGTAATTAGAGGTTTGAGCCATGGGGTAAAATTTAGCTGAAAGAGGCTCACTGGCCACTGTAGGGGGCCCACTAGCCAACACTCAGAACAAAACATGCGAAATAATGGTGAATACGGATGTGGATGGATACACTTAAACCCTAAAATTTCAACTGAAAATACTCCGAAAAGTGCAAAAAATGACTACCTACTGAAAACTAAAATAATATTAAAGTAGAAATATAAGCTAAGTGGGGCCCAATGTTTAATTTAGCTTTCCAGGGAAGAAATTCGCCCCTCTGCCCTCCGATAGTTATGCCACTGCAACAAAGGCGTTAAATATTGATTAAACAAAAATTATCAATGTTGAAAATGTTTATTACAGTTTATAGCGTCAACTTTTCGAATCTTTTATCAGTCAAACGACATCTCTCAGACTTGAATATTTGTCCAGCAACGCTGAAAACTCGTTTGTTAGTAATTTCAGAATTGCTGACCATTTTGTCAAACTGCGGGTTTCGATAATTTCGGGTGTGTGGCGGGCTTTGAATCGTCTGCAAGAGCAGCATGGCATTCTGTTGCTTTTAATTTCAAATGAAATGAACAGTGATGCCAATACATCTGCGCATCTGTCTGCTGGACCAAAAGTTAATGGTCAACAGAACCTCGCTGGTTTCTTTTAAGCAATATGAGGGACAGACGTTAAACAAATTCTTTTCTAAAGAGAAAATGTGCACAGTAAGTAGTACCCAGGCACACTAGCCTACAAGTGAAACAATAAACACAATTTTGTAAATATTTGAAGGAGAAAAACAAAGTCAGCTTCTACCAACTACTCCGCCATTGTGACTCTGGCGACGAATAAGACTTGTGGTGCATTTCCGTGACAGGTTTCTGTCTTTTCTGTGTTGTGGAACATCATGTTTTAAAAATAACTTTTCATCAGAATGTTAAAAAGAACCTGTTTCATATTTCAATCAATATTCCCGCATTTTTTCCGGTATATTAGCTGTCCAGAGGGCACAGACATCGATATCGTTGTCTCCGATGATAGCGTCAGCCATCTCATCTATCGTGGTTTTCGATGATACATCTCGACGTTCTTCTGCTACTGCACTGCTGGTTAAACTAGGTCTATTTTCATCGCTACTTTGACGTAAATCTGATACATGTTCCTCGATTTCTTGTCCTCTTAAAGGTTTCCCAGAAATATCTCCGCTGGACTTCACTGCCACTGTAAAATAACTTCTTCCTTTCTCATTTTGCCTCTTGCTTGTTTACGTTCTGTAGAACCACTTGGATAAGCTCTACACTTTCTAAGATGACGATCCCTTTCTTCGGTCCATGTTTATTTATTAATACGCTCAATAACGCTGCCACATTTTCATCGCAAAAAAGGAAGTCAACTTACGACTGTGACTTACTTGAGTGTATTATCTACACTTAACAAGTCAAATAACAATTAGGCCTATTGATAAGTTTTTAAGCATTGACGTTTGACGTCCAGTGAAGACGATGCTTCAGTCAAAACACACAAAACAAAATCCTTGTTTACTTGTCCTATTTAGCTCATGAATATTTTGCAGTTTCCTTAAATTTCTTTAAAATGTAAAATCACTTTTAACAATATCATGAAAGTCATTACATGAAAGATGTTTTGAAGTGCAAACCAACTTTGACAGAGTAGAAACTGATTCAATTAGAAAGATGTTTCTTTCTTTTAGGTTTGTGGCTGCATCAAGGAAAAAAATCGTTCCACATTAGCGTAATGAGTCATAACGCTGAAGCAAAACTGTGCAATTTATATCAGTTCGCTGAAGCATTCAATGGTATTGCAAGGTGCAAAATATTTTGCTTATCTTTCATGTTCCATCATTTTACAATAAATTGCATTTGGTTCATGCTCTTCTTTTACGAACTCAAACAAGTTTTGGCATTTTTCAATCAGTTTAGCTTCATCAGTAGAAATGTTTCTCTCAAGCAGATACTACTCACATGGTTCAACATTTTCCCATTCAGCTGTTTTCTAACGGTGGAATCTAGTGAAAGCATTTAAATCCAGAAACTAAGGTGGTCCATTTGGCAAGATGTTCAAGACAAGCCTTGTACGATACAGATACATCTGACATTAATAATATACAGTCACGATCATTGCCTTCTCTCAGTTTCTGAGTTTTCTTAGTGCTGATTTAACTTGGCTTGATATGTATATCTGATTGTCTCTTGAATCCTTGCCTTCACAGTGGCGAAACAGGATGCAGACTCAACAAATGATGCTTTGGACTTTTCAATATTCTCAACTTGCTCATTAAAAGCAAAAAGAAATGATTTCAAATCTTTTAATGTCTTAAACAGAGTTCGCTCAGATAATTTCCAAAAACAGCTTCAAAACAAAATTTGGCTTTTCGATGGACGTGAAGTATGAATGTGAAGCTGGGTACGTTTGAAGCGTCCTTGGCGAGCTACCGTAGGATAAAGTGATAGCCACCTGTTTACCCTGAGAAATTTGTTTTTGTTACTCAATATTCACAAAGTCACAATAGTCTTTTACTCTCTTTTGCAAATGTTGTAAATGCAACCACACGTAATACACTCAGCTTCAAAATTATTTAATCCTTTTCTGACAAAGGGATACGTCTGACGAATTTCTTCATTTTTTAACATTACCGAGTAGTTATAATTAGCTATGCACAATACACTGATCGTCGTATCACGGTTCATCAGCAAAGCTTGTACAGTACACCTACAATGAAGTCAGAATCCGCGCTCTAATGCTAAGGCAGGGATATCTAGAAACTCCTAGATTAGAAACTCCTAAAGAGTTTCTAGATATCCCTGTGCTAAGGTCATTGAGATATTGAAAAATAATATACCACTGTTATGTAACGCTTAACGTAAAAGCATTCCCGTCTTTCCAACCGAGAATTAACTCAACCAAAACATAGATTAATTAGACAACTTGCAGGCCCTCTCATAAACTAAGCCACACCACCAGCTCGTATCTTGTTCCAGTTGAGTACGGACAGTTTACTATAAATAAATACAATATATCATACCCAGTGACAAAACTGACGGGGGGCAGAGGAGTGGATTAACCCCCTAGCAAGCTATATGTAAAAACCCGGTCTCCCACTTAGCTTATATTTCGGTTTTAGCATTCTTTTGGTGTTCAGTAGGTTGTTGTATTAGTGTGTTTTTCGGATTATTTTCCGGTAACCTAGGGTGTTAGTTTAGCCATCCACATCCGGATTCACCATCATTTTTCTTTTTTTCTGAGTGGTGACTAGTGAACCTCGTGCAGTGGTCATAGGGTCCGATTTATTTAAGTTTAACACCCTGGCTCAAACCTTTAGTTACGTCACTGATTATAGCTATGTAAAATAAGAAATGTGAAAAGGAGGATATTTTGACATTTTTGAATGTCCTCGGAGATTATTTCATTTCTCATGAAAAAAGTGGGCATGTAGTACAAAAAGAGGACGTATGTTACCCTACTTGACAATGCTACTCATACGCGACCTGTGCAAATCTGAGTAGGGCTGACGCAAAATCTACCAGCAACGAGTAGAGACTTAAGCAAATGCGTTCTATGTGGCTTGGGCTTGCATTCACTAAATTCAGATACCTGACCGACTTTCAGGAAAACAATACTTCAATTTTATTTATTTATTTGTGACCAGACACGAAGTCCATAGTACAAACGCACACACTCTGCAGAACGGAGGTCAATAAAAACAGACAAAACAAAACGTTTTACAAGGCATTGAAGCCGGCGGAATCACAGAGTTACAGACACTTTTTGCAACTGCCCTGAAGACAGAACCGCAGGGTTACAGACACATTCTTAACACTTGTGTTAGCTAACACGTAACTCTTGTTACAGCACTACTGGGGGCTAGGGCGCCAATTACACCATAACTGCGATGCACACGTGGGCTACAATAAGTATATTAGTTGTTTCGTCACAATATCAAATAATATGCAAGTGAAATACAACCCCCTGTACGACCAATAATTTAATAGCGTCTACAAACAAACTTTCCTCGCTCATAAAATTGACTAAATGGCACGCACATGTCGCACATATAGCTAAACACATCAACATGGTTGGGGGCCCCTTTTTGGTGAGGGACCCTGGGCCCGGGCCCCTTGCGGCTTCCCTTAAATCCGGCGCTGAGTGTGCAGTAAGGTCTACGTTTAGAACGTTTTACGTGATAGCCTGCCGAGGTGTAGTTTTTTAGTGACTTACTTTTTCTGTTCATTTCCTTGCAGATTTTTTGATTTTATTTTGTGCAACTGACGATGCTCTTTTCAGCGAAATGACTGTTCCGGTTTCAATAGAGTATGGCCTGGTTTTTGTGGAAGGCTTCTGTGAGTCTTAATGTGCAAGACTCAGACAGGGTCTGCAAACTTTCCGACTTCTCTCTCACTCTGTAGTTGCGTCACGATTGGAAGGGAATCCAGCGTTCACAGTGCATCATTCATTGTTATGCTACTACTGCGCATGTTTTTAGAGCAACCATGAAACATTACAGCAGGGGTTTCAAACACGCGGCCCGCTGGCCACATGTGGCCGACGAGGGCAATGTGTGCGGTCAGTGACGCTTTTTGGGAATTTTCAAATAATTAAAATTTAAGTTAATTTTGTTTATTCACCCGTGTTTAAAAGTGCTCGGCCAGCTAGTTAACGAGTTCCATTTAAAGAAACGTAGAGATGGCAAGAGATGGTTTGACAGTAGTCTAAATCACGATAACTTTCGCAGGATGTAAGATGTAAATCCCGTTTCTGGTAAGGTTCAAGTCGCCATTGTTGCGTCAGCGTCATAATGCGGCCCTCCATTTACTTTATAATCCTTGTTTGGCCTTCCGGGCAATTTGCGTTTGACAACCTTGCTTTACAGCATGTTATGACGACAAGCAATCTGATGTTTAGCAAAAATCTTGATGCATGATGGTTGACAAACTTCATGTTGAAATGGATTTTATGGGGTTCTGAAAGGTTTTATGATGATTTATAAATACTGACTACTTCTGCAAGATTCTAGTTGTAACTGTGCAGCAGCGTTGAGTATATTAGTTATAACTGTGAACTTTTCGGTTACTGCTACATGTGCTTTACATTAATTTGATCTACAAACACTCTTCATGGACATGATTGTCGATAGTCAGGTCACAAAATTGCTAACCTGTACAACTTCTCCCTGAGCGTCACTGGCCTTTGACATTACCTGGGTTAATACTTGTGACGCATTTAAATTATATCAATTTTTGACGAACTAATTCGATAAATCTGCAGCAAGAAGAAAGTTTGTCTTTGAATTTAGATAATTACGTGGCAAGAATTACATCGTGGCATTTATTTTATTTTTTTAGTTAACTTTTCAGAGCATTGAGTCCAAAGAACTGTTTCAGGATTTTGTAATTTTATATTTGTCTTATAGTTTGAATAAAATCATTTTCCTTTAGTTTTTCATATGCATTCTTCTTCCTGCACTTTTCTTATGCATTCATGAGTCTCCCTTCAGTCAGTCTGTTATGATGTACTAAAACTCAACCCTAGGAGTGCATACTCCAGAACCCCTATAGCTCGCATAAGCGGTGACTGTTTTTTGTGACCAGACCTGGCGAAAGAGGAGAACAAGCGGGTACGTTGCATTTGGAATCTTCGAAAGGCTCTGACAAACTCATGCTTTAGAAAACAAGGCGTGAATCTGGCCAATTTTATGCTTTTTTTACCAGAAGATTTCTGTGCCCTTAAAACTCTGTCAATAAAATTCATGCAGATTTTTGCAGATGATCAGTGAACTTTTTCCTAGTTTTGCATTTTCTTTGACTAGTTGCTACAATTCTAATGTCGCAATACAACAGTTCGAATGTTCAACCGTGACCGAAATTTCAAAGTGAGGACACCTTCACGAGAAACGATTAGATTTTTAACTCTGGGATAGTTAATAATTTTCCGAATTCAAATGTACTAATGTCAATTCCGTGACGACACAGTCATACGAAGTTTTCAGACGAGTCTAGAAACAACTACACGCGGGGCCCGAGTCAGCTGTCGACGCCCATTTACTCCCAACCCTTCGCATCTAAGCTGCCACGAACGAGCTCGATGGGGAGGCCCAAACTGACTTTGTCCCCGGGCGCGGGAAAACCCTAGGTATACCACTGTTTGAAACATGAAGCGTGCAGTTAAGTTGCAAATAACTCGTGGTTTTGTCGGAAGTAAAGTGCTCTGCGAAATACGATATACACGTAATTTGTGACTGAACAAGCGTAAGCCGTGTTTTCGAGAATAGCGGTTTCTGATTTACCAACAAGTGGAAAAAGAACCCGCGCAGCATTTTGAAACGAATGGACGGCCGCGAGTTCGCGATATGTTGCGCGTACAATGCTAAAGCCGAAGACGCTCCGTTACGAAATGCAGGAAGCGCAACTGAAATTTTCAAAAACTCAATTTGTATTTGACAGTCATAAATGTTTCTACAACACAGATAAAACAAGATGGATATCATGATGATTGCATAAATTGTCCATGTAATTCTTTCCTTGTGATTATCTAACTTCAAACACAAACTTTTCTTGTTGCTGCAAATTTATCAATTATAATCGATAAATATAATTACTGCTAATAATTATTAGCACATTTACCAATATCATTTCTTATGCACCCAAGATATGATATGGTTTGAGAGAACAATGAAGTTTTGAAGCTATGTTAGCAGAGCCTACAACTTTCGAGAATGAGGAGGCCAGTAATAACGGCCGCTGACTGAGCAGGTTACCGATGTGTTATGCCGCATCTACATGCCGTACGGCGAGAATAATGTTAACCGAAGATGTAAATAACGGGAATGCATATCTGTGAGAATACTTCAGAAACGGCAGCTCAGTCCAGCGCACCTTCACAACTACGGACGCAATTGCCAAAAGTACCACGACCGTCATTTCCATGGCACTTGACGTATCAGGATTCACGAACGTCATGCGAGGTTCTTGTGATCAGATCAGATCAGATATGACGGCCAGACACCTCGACAGGAAAGAGGTGAGAGCAGGGACCAAGTTTATGGGGTGGACGGGGGGACATGTCCCCCAAATTTTTGACAGGAGTGACATAATATCTTTTGTCCCCCTCAACATTTTGTGATTAAAAGTAATGTATTTGTGCAAATTTCATGCTACTTTACTGTTGGAAACGTTTCCCCAGCATAAAACCAGGGAATAAATGAGAAAAATGAACATTATCACTTGATTTTCTGTAGACAGTGCACAGATTTCCTACGTAATCTGAATTGTCATGACTGTTGAAAGTTGTGTTGGTTAATTTGAATTACCAAATCGATGTAAACATGAACTTCGCTCCATCACGAATTCCAGCGCTGGCCTGTAGCCCGCAATCAGAATACCGTTGCCACAAGGCGCGTAGCCAGGGAGGGCAACGGGGCAATGCCACCCCCAATTCTAAACTTTGCAGGTTAATAAAATATTTGAAGTATAAGCCAAAGAAATACTTCAGTGCAAATCAACGAAACTGCTTCAAGGAACCCATCCTACTTCAGCTTTTAGTCGACTAGAAACTTGTATCTGACCTTCTGCAATCATCAATGACCGCAGGTAAAAACAATTGGAGTAACGCTTTTCGCAGCTGTTATTGGCGCACCAGCTTGCTGTATCCCACCTAATGGTCATATAAGCTTCATTTCAAAACTATCGCAAATTCCTCTCTGATTGCTGTGGGTGTTACAAATACAACCTATCCTTGTTTCCAGTGCCAGCGTGGCCTTAAGTCAACATCGTAGATTTTTGTTTTTGCACAGTTTTTAAATTACATGCGTGAATATGGCGTTGAGATAAATTTTATAGCCTATGTCTTGAAGCTCAAATTTTGGCTAAGAAGCGATTCAGTTTCATAGTCGTCTTCACTGCGCCATAGTCACTGTTTAGCAACAATAGCATTCATTCTAGATATTTATTTGTGATGACATGTATTGTGACGGTTTAATCACGATTATTTGGAGCCTTAACGTTTTCATCAATGATTTCCCTTTACCTTGCCGGTGTCAAGCGAAATTTCTGACCTACTATTGTTTGTCAGTTATTTTGCTGGTCAGAATAAAAGAATAAAGTTTGGCAATTACTTTTTTGATGAGTGTTGTGTAAATTAAAACTTTTTGGTTAGATGTCAGATACCTACAACAAGCTACAGTACGAAAACAAGTATAGGCACTGAAAAATATTGGACTTAGTGGTAAACCTCAATTATATTTATTTTTCTCACCCGAACCCAAACTTAACCTGGCACACTTATCTAAACACTAATCCCTAAGCTCTAATCATCAGTTTTCTCAGCGTATTTGATATGTAAAATGTTGCTCTGTGCGTGAGCACATGGCATTAAGTCAGAAATTTCGCAAGTCAGAAATTTCGCTTGACACCGGCAAGTAAAATATCAGTCTTTTCAAGATATTAGACTCCGATCTGCTGTACATAAGCTCAGTGTTTCAACCTTCATCTGATGTTAATTGCCACCCTATCCTACAGTAAATTATTTGAAATCATTTAACTGCAGCGAGAAGGGTCCGCATCACAATCTAACGTAAGTAGCAAGATACTTTTTATTTTGCAAGCGCTGAGGGAATTGGCACAGCCATTACTTACAGATACTGAGATATCTTGCACAGAAGCGGATATTAAAATTTAGGGGCAAGCTCTCATAAAGGGGCCCATAAGTGTACGGGAGTGCATATTTTTGGGGATGCAAAAAATTTTTGCCCAAATTTGATCGTGCTTTTCCAAATAATCTTGGTTTTCCCAAATATAAACAGCAAGTCTTAATGTTAAGACTAAAACGTGCCATTGTAAACTGATCAAGGTTTTTGCATGCCTAATTAGGCTTACCAATTACCGGGGTTCAAAGCCGTGCGCCCTAACTAGCAATCAATATTCTGCATAGCTACATGTGAACAATGTGTTACATGACGTGCAACCTGGAGGGGTGGCACGGGCATGCTTTAGATTCAGTAAAATATCTATTTTTAGTGGGTCCTCATTACTGAATCAGGGACTGTTTTCGCTGGTAAAATCCTGTTTAACAAACCCTTGGTACTGAGTCCTAATCGCAATGTACTGTAGTAATAATGCTCAATAAACCACTAGTGAGTCTTGTTGCATTTCCCATATGTTATTAATCATAAATGAACAACGAATATGAAAGCAGTTGTACTCAACAATTCACGATAGTCCACGATGTTCATACACTTCGCGACATAAGACAACTCATACCTAATATAGTCTCAACTTAAATTATAATTCTAATATTTCTCATTCAGTATACAAATCAAATGCTCTTTTGCAAATACTTTTCAACGGTTAGAATGTTATCTAATTTAATAAGTTAATTATGCACTATGACTGGCACCGTCTGCACTGTTCACTGATACTGCTGCTGCCCTTGACATGACAACAGTCTTGGCGGTCCCTGCCCTTGACAAGAGGATCAAGCCGAAAGAGTCTTATTTAAAAGACCGACTTTTTTTCTAAATGCAGCCGTATTTATAGCTGAACATTCTTTCTGAGTTTTGTTAACACCTCTTCTTTCCAGGTGTCTGATTGGTTGGTTCTTGTTGATGTTTCTTGTGATTGGTCAGCTTAATTGGCTTCCAGAAGTTCCTTGGACTTGTTTGTGTTTGGGTTTCCTTCTCCTGAACTTCAGTTCGTGTTCCTTTGACGCAGTTCCTGTGACATGCATTTCCTGTCATGTGTGCTTCTGGTCACGTGCACTTCCTGTTCATGATTGTGCATTAGCTAATAGTCATATGATTTTTGTTGACATTTTCCATTTATTCCATTGGGTTGACTTGAGGTAATTGTCCTTTGATGACAGTCTGTCAGTCTCCGTTGTCATAGCAACGGGTTGATAATCAATTTTCATTGGTTGCAGCTTTTCATCGTTGCAATTGTCTTGTCCGATTTATTGGCTCTTCCTCAGCGCTGATTTTATGTGTAAGAATTCGTGTTCAGGCAAAACTTGCCTGTAACAAATGGTAATATTAATGGCGTTGAAAAATGTTAGCTAATTACAATAAAATCCTCCCAAAAATTGCTGTTCATGCCACCACGCGTGGAAGGTGTTGTTCAAAATCTTCATTTTCAAGTTTTCATACACGTTCTAAACTTATTCTTCCAACACGACCATCCTAATAGTAAAGATCCGTTCTTCTCTAGCATAGATGTGTGCATTTGTGTTGGCCATAATGGCAATCAATCTGGAAAAGGAGTAAAATATCGGGTTACGATCTAAAGCATTACACTGCCGCAAATGTGTCTAGTCTCAAGTAATTAGAGGGAAAGGAGACAATTTAATACATAGCATACAGCTTAACCTTCCACATTGGCAATCTTCACTGCAACATGTTGTAGCCTACTTACAATACTACAACTTAATTAAACGCTTACAGCTTCTAAAGTTACATTATGAGAAAACCAAAAATCCACTCCAGTTTAGACAGTTAAATGTGCACTGAACACAGCATGCTAAGAAAAAATAGCAATATGTGACTGATACACGCAAATACTGCAGCCTATACGATCAACTACAAAAAATGTGCACAAATGCACATTTCCAATGACAAATTATTTATAACCTCAACAAGAATATTTCATAAAAATGTCAGTGCTTCACTGCATTAGAATAAGTGAATTAGGCAGTACTGTTCATGAAAACTTCATTTCACAGCATTAAATTGAAGCAATGAAATTTGGCAGGATGCAACATATGCAATTCATTGCATGAAACAAAGGTAAAATATGAAAACCTAAACAGTATGAAATCACAGCTACATTACCACCACGCAACATATTACAGCTGCAGTTATGTAGTTAATTTTATTCATGAATACTTCATGGAAACAGATTTGCACTAGCAAATCTCACAACATCAAGCAAGTTTGAAACACAAAAACTTCACACTATCATATCACAGCTACACCACATTACTACCGCAAAACATTTTGCAGCTACAGCTACATTTTAGTTGTACACTTTACAGCATCAACAATTTGAGGTT
>JGI24158J21664_10001921_pt1 | contig 24365 bp, 13 predicted proteins | sample Ectturendosymbi3_FD_21664 | JGI IMG/M metagenome (IMG submission 21664) | reverse complement strand
AGCGAAAACATAACTTTTACAAACGATGACGTCATGAATTACGTCATAGGGCCCACCGGTAAAAATTGCCCCGGGCCCCCCTACCCTTTAATCCGGCTCTGCGTGCAGGGGCGGATCCAGCCAGTAAGGTTATGGGGGGGCGATTTCAGTAACATTTGATAGTCAAGTCTCATACTATCGCGAAACTTGTTTTCAGAATTGTACAAAATTATGGTGAATAAAGTTACTTGCGTAGGTTTTAAGGGGTCGATCACAGGCCCGTAACCAGCTTGGGACACTATGGGGGCGAAAATTTTCTGAGGGGTCCAGAATTTTTAACTATGTCCAATATTTTAAAAGTATGTCCAACACAATTTTCCAGGGGGCTCTACTTAGTTCCAGGCCTGGGCGATCGCCCCATTGGACCGGCACTTGTGCACGTGTAATTGGAAGAAGTCCAACAGCTAGACTATGTGTGCAAGTCACGATGAAGACTGCAAGTCAAACGCTTCTCACGAAAGCCAGTTTTAAAACCTATATTTGACCTATTCTATCAAAATGGGTCCCGCGCAAGTGCCTGCGAGATAACGTTTGGAGCCTTTTATATATTGCAAGAGAATTAAATCATTTCTGAAACGTGAAGTGATAATGAAACGTTCTTTACATCACTGAGATCATATAGCCTGCTATATGCAGTCATATATTTTTTTCAGTTAAAGACGGGGATACTAGACGAAATATCAACATACATAAATGTTTACATCTGTAAAGTAGGCATGCCGCAATCATATACCCAAATTTTTTCGTTTGATCCTCTGGAATGAGTAAACTATTAAAATGCCATGCGGTGGGCTTACCGGAGGCTAAAAACCAACAGGGAAGAAAATTTGACGAAACATGTCGGGTCTGTATATGCATATGTATAGAAAGTAAAAAAAAAATAGAAAAATTATGAAGGTGGCGACAAGCAGAAAAAACAAGACTCATAATCGACAATGAGAAACAAGACCCATTTCAGTTTGTGTTTGATTATGATCTTCAAGATGCTTTATTAATCCTTATATCGTTAAACAAGCACGAAACATGATCTTCTTTCATTTTAAATTCTTTTAAATTTGAAGGGTGGAAAAGGCGGCACTTAGCCTCGCTACGCCACTGAGTACAGTGGTGTGTTATTGAGATATGTCTGAAGCGAATACGCAGGCAGCAGTTGCGATTCTGGGGTATTTAGTTGATAAAGGCTAATGCACTGAGATGGACCAACGCTGCCAACAATATTCACCCGGACTTAAGTTGTCAGTTATGTTGAAGGCGTTCCTGCACCAGTTCACACGTTTTGCATAAACTGACTTATTCGAAGTGTTGTGTTTAATCTTAAAGAACAAAACAATTGTCGGAGTCGATGGTACAAGTCAAGAAGCAGCCGGTAACATTGCCGAAGAATTGCGCGTGGTTCGTCTCGTTGAAATGGGTAGACTTTCCTATTTCCGCGCGACCTCAGTGGTTTGACTGTTGATAATAATTTGTGAGGGGCAACGTGACAATATTGCGAAGTAATACTGTACTTTTTCATGGCTGTTTTATCTGTTCGTATGCACTTTTACCGTGAAGTGTATTCTGCGCACATTAAGCGTGGTTCAAGTGGGAACTAAGAAATCCAGGTTGCTTGTTCAATCCAATCGTTTGACTCAATCCAACTTATACGCGCAGCCAAACTCATGATACAGGTGGTTAAAGTGGCATAGACGATCTCAAATTCCCAACCATTTCTCTGCTTTGCTACTGACGGCCCGAAGTTACGCGACAGGGAATATTTCCAGTTGCCAGTCGGTACGAAATGTAACTCAATTACCTTGACATGTTTTTGGGTGGGAGATGTTACCTTGCCTCTGACATTCAGCTCGTGAGCATAAAACGCAGCTATTCATGTCGATAGGGTACAAGCTACATTTCCATACGTTAAATACACTGTAAACCTTAGGTTCGAGTGTATGTGTCACCATAATCTGTAATTAAAAGCGTAAGTACTAACTTTTACGAGGTTAATAAAGGGAGATGGATGCCGAATGCGCTGCTGCAGCTTCTCCCATTGTGACCAATGGATCTGAATCAGCTTTAGCTGTGGTCGTAGAATGGGGGATCGTAAGTTTGTTCGCTTTTCTGACGAAGAATGAAATACGAAAGTACGATACCAAGGCCCAGAGTTTTTATTAGGCAACATTACGTGCAAATAAATTTGTGTTGTGCACGTATCAGAGGGGAAAATGATGCAATTTTGACACGTATGAAGAGAATAACGATTTATGCAATGAGCTTACACTGCGAGTCGGCGTAGCGAAACGAATCCGGCAATGCGTTTCCAACCAACCACACGTGAGACCCTGCACATACTGTGATTAACTACGACACTGTTCGTGTGCACAGCGCACAAAGAACTACGCATCACAGGAGTTTCCGGTGATAACACACGATGGGCTACTAGTTGCAACATGTCCTTTCCGGTACGGAACATGCTGCAAAGCACAAATTCGCAAAAAATGACAACTCAGGGATGGTGCACTTGTTTTTTTTCTGGGTGCCGACATTAGTGAACGTTACTAGCATAAGGCACGGGTCGACTATTATTGAATGTCATATCCGTCACTACTATACTATTATTAAATAGTAGCGACAACTGTGACAGCCACTGACCAGACGTAAGGAATCTACACAAGCGTCAGTTTCTTATTTTTGACTTTTAAAAACTGGATAAAGTTCAGCCGCACTAAACAAGATGTTTAGTTTTTCCAGTTTGACGGAACTTGTCACGCGATTGGCAAGAACATATATTTCTGATATTGTCGGTTCGCTCCCACCGAGCCCCGAGTTGAATGTAACATACAGTTGTGGCAAGCAATATAATGACATGATTTTCAAACATTGCACAAATTCACGTCACTTCATAACATTGTCGATTTGCATTTCATGCAACATATCGTGTAAACAAGACACGGACGGTACTAGTTGATGTAGAACACAATTTTTACTGTAATACGCTTGAATCAAGTTAGAAAGTGATGAACAAAATCCGCTGAATCACACAAAATATCTGCGTAAACTCGCAAGTTAAACTGTTTACAGTGAGTTCTACCATTTTTTGTTGCTAACGTTACATCCATCACAATACTAGCGCCTGGTCACACGTTTGCATAGAAGTTCATATCGTAAAAGAGAGTAAATAAATTGACAACACAGCTTTTAGACGGACAACACATGGTATTATGGTGAATGTCTCATGACTGCAAAATTAACACCAGATCGCCGTTATTATTTTTCATTCGCTAACACCTGTTCGTTTCAGACAGTTTCAGTCTGTTACCGAAAGCTCAACTGATCCTTTTCCTAAGTGCGCAGAATCTACTGACATTCACGCAATCTTTTGTACCGTGCTTATGTCTTTTTGAGGATTTTCTTCCACAAAAAAAGGTCATGACATGATTGTACACGGTTTTCACTTTAAAACAGTCATACTTCGTGCGTGAAAACCCGGCAACTTTATCTCAAACTTAAATTACGAATATCAACAGAATCATCACATCACGAACAAATCTGAGAAAAACATATCGTGATCTGCATAACAGCAAAAAATTTTATGTAGTGTTGATTTCTTCTACATCTTTCCACACAGGCTTGTCCACAGGAATGGGATTTGTCCAATGTCAAATTGTCAGCAATTTTACGTGATACAGCAGGAATTTTCTAAGTTGTATACCATAACTGTATGCTCACAACATAGGAAGTATCACATGTAGCTTCGTACCATGGCAGAGTGATGCGAGTTCCCGAAAATAAGGCGGATCCTTTTCTGGGTGACAACTAAAAAAGGGTCACCCATTGTTCAATGGAATTCCTCAGTGGAAATTTTGGGGTGTTTGAGTCTCGGCTCCGTAGAAACTAGACAGTAAATATATACATGATATAATGTGCTTCGTATTACTAGTTTCGTGGGTATCCCACGGGATGTGACCGAAAAAGTGCCCCATGGACAAGCCTGCACAACCTTGCAGCAGTCATCACATAAAACTCTCCCGCCGGAGATGCGCCACTCAACGTCTTGCGTATGCACGGAGCCCGTGATTTGAGCACGGAGGTTGACATCAACAGCACATACATCCGCACGCAACGCTTCGTAGGAAGTGTAGTGTGTGAAAAAAAAACGTGAAAAATGCGTGAAGGACAAAACCGTGTGCTTTTCAAACATAGTCATCTAGCGCAGTTTTTTTTTTACAAAGCAAGTACGTATCGCAACTACGGGTATTCGTTGCAGTAGCAAATACGGCCGGAGATATTAGGCACCTCAGTGTTTCACACATCACAATTTGCTTTTAATCCCGTACACCAATTGCAGCACCAAAGTTCTTTCTTGTCCATTCATAGGCCACGAACAGAGCTCCATTCGCCGGATATGTTCGAATCACCATGGGAAGAAGTCCATTATACAGTGCGCGGATGCCTTTAGAATACAAAAATCGCCCTTTATTTTTCACTGAACGATAATGATATCCTTCATTGCCTCACAAACATCGTTTAGCCTATCGTCCAAACAGCACGCAGTCAGAGCTTTTCATTTGGCACGACTGCACACTCAGTTGCTTAGTCGACTCCCCCACTGGTTACAGGTTGCCATTTGCCTTCCGTGCACTGTAAACTCAGACCTTTATCACTACTCCTGGTGGGGCACTCATTTTTCCCATACGTGTTTCTCTGACCTGCAAGCTGTGTCGTAGCGCCAGAAACAGAAACAGGTGGGAACGCTCCGTGACAAAAAACTAGTTTTAAACTTTTCTGAACTAAAAAGCGCTTAGTTTTGGTGCCAGAAAAAAACAGGAGGACAAAACTGAGAAAAGCATACCTGAAAGAAAAATATTCCATCAAAGACGTTATGATACGACGTTTACCAAACCCACTGCTAGCATGTCAAGCGTTTAAGCAACGGTTGTCACTAACCACCACAACAGTTACGTAAAAGCACTCAGCAAGAGTATACACTGAAAAAAAACTCAGAAAATTCTAAGAAAATTTACGCATATTTGTGGGCAGGCAGTGGCAAGGTTCCAAAAGAACGCCTGGTGGTGAAACGGTTCATTGAAAGCATACGTGCTTTGCGTAACACCGATAAAAAATTCACGTAACACTGAAAAATTTTTGTATGTTAAGAAATTCACAAAAAAACACTACGAACCCACTGATAAATTCGTGTGACTACAAAACGAAGAGTGCGCTGTTCCTTCCCCGACTGCACTGCCATGCTTAGGCCAGGTTAGTTGAGGTCTACGTCGTACGCTCTGCGCATCAAAGGGAACTTCCGCATGCTAATACATCACACAGCAAACATGCGCATGGAATCATTTTTGTTGCGCTTAATACCGATAATTACCGCAAACACGGTTACAAGCATCTGAAAAATAATCATGTGCTTCTCTTGTTTAACGCAGCAAACAAGTTTTTGTGCTGCGGAATGAGAATGCGCATTTTGCGAGTTACACTGACTCCACTGAAGTGCATTTGGATTTGGTTCAGATGGTCTTTATGAAATTTTTATTTGAAAAAAAAAACAACAGCACCCATTCATTGTTTGCTCAATGATACTTTTCAAGCAAACAGTGCATTTCCCGCTTCATTAAATTCTCCCAGGAGCTGCAAAATGCGATTAAAAGCGAAGTGTATGAAAGAACAACTTGAATATGCATTCAAAATATGAAACACGGCACATAACAATCTGTACACTTAAAACGCTGCACGCGACATACCTTCCGTTCTCACAACATGAGCGAAAGTTTTTGCGAAACCTTGTTGCCTGCCCGTAACGGACAGCACTTGAATGCGGGATTTCACAGCATCGATGGGAAACACAGCAACCCACAAGAATAATCCAGCAGTTCCGCCAGCAATGATAGTAGGAAGGACGCCTACAAGAAACGTCGGTGTATAACATTCCGCACTGATGTTATTGCAATAGGACTTTTTTGGAACGCTACCAACTGAAAATCACTTGACCGTTCAAAAATATTCACGTCAAGTTGCGAGATTAATACCAAGCACATTGCTCACTGTCTAAAAATAGAGCACTTTTACTCATCGCTTGAACTATTTCATGACTTTAGCGATCAGCAGCAAAAGTGGAAACTTTCGTACGGAGTTTTTAATGGCAAAAACGGAAATGAAAGTAGTAACACCAGTATACCTGAGTGTAAATCAGAGGGTTTACGCGAGATTGGGCGTCTGCTTTTGTTAAATCGTCTATCTATGCAAAAAATCATCGCATCACCTCGATAAAAGTTTATGCGATTTGAATGATGCACGCGGAGAGATCAACACCTTTCATATTTCATCGAACTTCAACACATGTAGGAGTTCGTCTTTAGATAAAGTCAGCCAAACAAACTAATAGAAAATGTCGTTTCTAGTCCGGTTGTTTCAAACATTTCGCATCTACTACTCCTGAAATAGATAAGACGTTATCTCTTCCAACGTCGGGTGTCGAATTTGGGTGCAAGTCGAATATTGGTTGTTGTTTAGACAAGGCCTGCATTCTTCAAACACGTTGAAAGCTTGCTATACCAATTCTCTGATATGCATTGCAAGGGCGTCATTCTGCTTCATTCGAGAAAACTACACGTGCAGTCCAGAAAGAAGAATCAACCATAGTGTTCCACAATGCACAGTCACTAAGAATCATTGACACTGATGAGGGGCTAAGCGTAAAATGCAGGTATACCGAATAAGCAGAACTGGTTTCATCGAAGAACAGCAGCAGGTAAGAGGCAGTAACATCAGCGGCTGGTAATAGCCGACAACGACAAGCACGCCGTAGGGGGTCAGGCAAAACCATCACCTACAAGGAAGCTAGTCCGAAGAAGAGTGGGCAATTTTAATTTTAGTCAAATCACGGGCTGTGTACTGGTGGATGCTCCGTGATCACACTACTTGAAATTTACGCTCTGACCCAGTTGGTGTATGATTTTTGGCTTTGTTTATACTTAAGTGTTTGCTCAGCGAAACCCTTTCATGCATTTGTTTCACACAGATAGCTAACGATGTTTTTAGGGAAATCGATTATATCTTCAATCGCATCACAAAGTGGCATGGTAGTGGCTTGTTCCCCCATGGAGGCCTAATATTTTTCAATGAACAGGTTGCTAGTATCGGCGCCGTGGTTATTTGGTTAGAACAGTGCAATGTTTGACTCCTTACCAGCTCAGAATACTACTAAAGTGACAGCTGCAAATATTTCCCTCTTGATTATGAGAAATACGATTAATTGTTATTCACCTTTCGTTGCGATGAAAAGGCGTAGACGAAGCCAGCAAGCAATTAGTTAATGGAAGAAGACTCGTCAAAAGCACCTCAAGTTTCTGAGATTCTCAAGTGCTTGTACAGTATACATGATGCAATATGCACTATCTCCTTTGCTAAGTGAGGGTGAAAATTTACCCGTCATGTTCAACATCTTCACGCCCACACACAACGAAGTACAACTCACGCACACATGGCGCTAACGAGGAACACACGCAAGATGAAGGAAGACAAGCATAGATAGGTGCCGCTAGCAAAGAAAACGCGCATTAGAAGGCGCTAACATGGTTACTTTGATACTTAGCACCGCTGTCTGCCGCTGCGATAAGGTCCAAATAAACCGAGTCATAACATGTATGTGGGAGGCTGCGAAGAACATGTATATTGTATGTGGGAGGTCATTAGGGCTGCAGTATTCCAAAATGCGAGGCTACTTGTAGTGTAACGGTTACAACTGGCCAATAAAAATAAGTAGAAGCCTGTTGTTCTCGGTATGAGGTTTCGACAACCGGAGTTGCAATATTAGCAAATTGTGACGCATGCGCATTTAAAATATCGCCGAGCTTTGCTACAAAAGCTGTATGCAGTTTTCACGAATATCATAAATATTGGCTGATAGCTGGAGATGGAATTGCGTCACGATAGCTATGGATTAGTGTAGCGCTGCTATGTGCGTCATTTAATTAAAAAGGGTGAGAACGAGGGGTATAATGGCTCGTACGGGAAATGGGATTTCAGTCGATGTGATGAATTACAAAAGCGAAATTCGTCTAAAAGCGAAATTCGTCTACTGCTGGGTAGATACACGATTTGCAATGTTCGCAATGCGATTAGAAACCAAAGACACCTCACGAGAGCCTAATGCAAAGCAAATACGACCCATTCCCAATGAAAAAAAACAAAAGCAAATTAAGTAGGAGGTGACAACAATATCTTTAGGTGGTAACATCAATGCGGAATCAATGGCCTTGTTTAATGTGCACCAACAAGGAAAGGGAAGAATACCGCCAGTGTCTCTCTTGTCATGTGGCTTGCAACTGTTGAAATCTGTCTTGTTCAGTGTCAACATTGCGCTAGTAAGTTTTCTTACTGCTTGCAGGACTGAAGATGTGTCAAATATACGAAACTAGTTTCCCTGTGAAATAAATTGCAATTTATTCACTTGCGTACGTCACTACTGTCGCTTACAACTATGTGCAATTTTGAATCGTCACAATAGGATGAAAGCGGAGTCAAGTAGGCAGATTCCTTAAAAGCTTGCCACGAAGCTAGAGCTTGCTTTATTACAACTGCAGATTTTTCTGCATTTTCTAAATGCTTGTAAAGTCAGAAGTCGCATATCCGGATGTGTCCAAACATCTTATCGCGCGATTTAAAGCTACTTATATTGGATGTGGATGACATGGCGCTGATCGCTGCTCTTACCCAGGTAATTATTCCGTATTGCACTGGTGAATCTATTAAGCTATGATATATTGTTCAAAGTACTTGGTTACTCACATGACGCTGAACTTTGTACATGCCACCAATATATATATTTTTTACAACATAACAGTTTACAGTTTCTTTCCACGACAATTTCTCGTAAACAATACACCCCAATACATTAATAACTCAAAGCTGTTTCAATACGATTGCCGTCTACATTTACTTCAAAGGAATTTATATCAACATGTTTATTTCTGAGTAACATATTTTGTTTTAGAAGTATTTGATTAGAACTTGTTTACAGTTGGCCGATCATATTTTTGGCCATTTCACATGCAACTGAATTTTGTTGTTTACTGGCACTCTACCAATGCCTTGCCATCACCAAAATATACAACGTAGTTTTCATGGCATTGGAATTGGGTAAGCCATTTGATCAACAACAAAAAGAACAAAGGGCCTAAGATCAATTCTTGGAGGACTCCAGAAACAAATGCTTTGTGGACGATTTTGTGCAGGGGTGGGGAACCTGCGGCCCGCGTGAACATTTAACATGGCCCGCATCAGAAGTTTCGTTACCCAATTTAGAATACAAAATCGCGTCAAAGCGAATCTCCATGATAAGCGGGTACTTAGATAGTATGTCATAAGAAGCCTCTATGAAGACGTTACACAATACAATACTTCAAACTCCATCCTTCATAATTAGATAAACGTAGAATTTCAGGATAAAATCAAATATTATTTGCGGCCCGCCAGCGATAATTCACAATTTATGCGACCCGTGATAGTAAACAGGTTCCCCACCCCTGATTTAGTGTTTTTCATCTTCAACATACTGAGTTTTGTTGGCTTGATGCGACTGCATTAGTTCAAAGTAATTCCTCTTAGGCCATAGTGCTGGGGCTTTGTTAGCAAAACGGAGCGCTTTACTACGTAAAAGGCTTTCCTAAGAGCAAAGTAAACTGCACAAAAGATAAGTTATCTATCAGGGTGTTTGAGAAAGTTTTCATACATGTTTGCAATGGCCAGTGATGCGGAATGGATATAGCGAAAACCACATTGTTGCTGACTTACAATTTTGGTAAAATAGGCGTTCAATGTTGCGTGCATCAATTTTGCAAATAATTTTGACAGGTACGTTAGCACTAATATCGATCTGTAGCTTGTACGAATTTTCCTATCTCTTGACTTGTAGATTGAAACTACTTGGGAATTTTAGGGTTGTCGAGAAAGACATGCATTTTAACATGGAGGACGTGCTAGAATGTGTTTTGACAATTTCTAAACATGCACCGGGATACATCATGTCCACTTTACTGTAAACTCAATCTATCGTTAAGTGAGAGTTCAGGGCTGATTGATGAGAAAAATTTGATATTTACTTGGCGTGGTGAAAGATATTTTATTTTTATGCTTGAATTAGTCTTTGGAGAGGGGTTTGCAGGGGGGAAATTAGTCTGGGTCGAGATGGCAGAACTCTACAATTGATTTTGTAAATGAGCAAGGACATCCATCAACGTTTAATCTTTGCGGAAACGGAGAAGCACTACCTTTGCAAAAAAATGTCATTGGTTAAAACCCAAATTTTTTCTGGTTTTCTGCTATTTTGAGCAAATTGGTCTTCGTAGTATTTATGTTTAAATCAGTGGTTTTCAACCTTTTTTGTACCGCGACCCCTTATAGCAACCCACTACAACCCAACGACCCCCAACTAAAATTCGAATGAAGCAAATGTAATACAGTTGCGTGTGTACATATCATACAGTATCTACTCGCGACCCCTCCAAAAATGGTTCACAACCCTTCTGGGGTCGCCACCCCAGGTTGAAAACCACTGGTTTAGATGAGGATTCTTTTACGCAAGATGGTTTCGAAATTTTTTGTACATTTCAAAATATGCTAGTAACGTAACCACGAACAATAAGACACTACCGCAACAAAGGGAAACCAAAGGTTCTAGGCTATTTTACTCCAAACACTAATACTTAAGCCTACTTAATCCTGGATTCACAGGTTTTGCTACACACACTACTCAATCCAAAGCCATTCTTAAAGATCATCTACATCCACTGATAGTAATACGCTCTATGATGATTTCAACAGTCTCATGTCCTTTGCTCAGCACTGCCTGGTATAATAATAATTTATAAAAAATAAACTGCTTTACTCCAACCATACACCAGGCTTACTTTGAGTCATCCCAACCATTCTAATGGTTCACATTACTACAAATTCCTGACTATGCTCCGTAAATACGCGGGTCAGTAACCGGCGTAGGTTAACCTTAGAAACATAAGTTTTCCATGCTGGTATGCAGCTCAGTATCATGGCACCATTTTACTACTCAGCAATGTGCCTTCGTGTCATGTCATTATGTATGCCTCCAACCATATTCGGTGCAAAGCACTATAGTTATGCTTATTCGTTGGCACCACGACAACACCAATATTACTGCAAAAGCATAAACCACTACTTGTGATTCGTAGAAAATAAGAATCTTAAACTCCACTTACTTTCCTCTCGGCTAAACTTTCCAACCCTCAAGCTTCATCCCTGCATTCTGATCTGATCAATACTAACGTATGCTCTTCAGTACCGCGGCCGCGCGATAAACTAAGGAAGAGAATGGCAACAAACGTTTACTTCGATCCACAAGACGACGTCACCCTGTTAGTTGTTAAGATTTTATTTCTCGTGAGCTAGGACGTACACCTCTGAAAGGTATGCGGTTTAACTGCAATTAAATCCTAACAACCATCAAAATACATTTGTAAAAAGATAGCTTTTCCTCTATAATTTCGCTTTAGCCCTGGCGACGAAAACTATGCAGAACAGCGGTTACGCTGGGCAGTTAAGCTTCTTCAGGAACCAGGTTTCACGCTCACAGTCGTTCATGTGTTGGAGGACGATATGCCAAGTAAAGGGGCGCCTATAAGTTGAAGTTGTGCTTCTTTGAGGTCCGAAAAGACCTTTTCGAGGCAACTTCTCCTCCACATCCGCTACTGATGATTAACACATTGAAGAAATGCAGTCTCCGTACGACAGCCACAAGAAGGGAATACGCAACAGATGTCCACTACCGCGGGGTGAAGATTGGTATCAGCTCATGCAAAATTTGCCAACAACTGACCACAGCAATTTATTTCATCGATTGAAGCTTCGCAACCTAACGCTATATAAAGTTTGAGAGTTTATGATGAGGCTGATACAAAATTTCCCACAGGACGAAACGCATAATGGATACAATGCCGGAGTATTTGCGGTGCGTTAAATTTTTCGTTGATCGTTTGGGAAGACGCTGAGCGACGAAATACTAAGTTAATTCGACGCATATCCGTATGAAATTGCTGCACTCCCAACAGTTACGTATAACTTACCAATATCATCTTTACTTTTTCCATGTTTGGTAAACAATCCACGTGTCATTTCATATCCATAAAAGAAAACAAAATAGCCAGGCATTTCTCTCATCCAAGTGCTTGTTAATCCCTGCATGGGAGACAGCCAGCCTTCATTCTTAAGCATGCCTCTTAGCACACTCATTGGGCCCCTGCACACAAAGGTCATTGAAAGTGTTTGTGCATACTATTTGTTGCTTGGTGGCCAACCAAACACAACTATACACCCACCTGTAAAATCCTGCAGTGATCGATGAGCGCTTGCCAAATCACCACATACGTTAGCAAAATCGATTTTTGGCGCTACCTCGCCAGTAATGTTCCACAAAATTTTTGTTTGTGGGGGAAACGTCTAGTTGCTAGAGAAGACTGTGCCTTATATTAATAGCAAATAGCATGGTTTTGAGAGCATTTTGGAACGGCGATTATAAACAGCAGCATAGAGTTTCTTAACACCTGCACCACCACGCAGTTTTGGAGAACAAAAGCCTGACAGAAGTTTGTTAATGTAGCACCATGTTGCAAAACACTAGTACTACAAAATATTATCACCAAACGAAACACCTTCCATGCACTCGTATTTCCGGCTGCAGGGTAGTGATATGTTTACATGTATATATACAAGGATGGATCAAGTTAACGTAATGCATATGGCACATTTCTGATAACTTTTGATGAGGTATAGCACGTTTGAGATTCAACTGTTTGTGTTTTTACAGATATAGGTTTACAATGTATGTTCAGCTGAGTTCATTTCATGATGGCCGTCTGGCTAGAAGTTCGTCTGAAGCAAAGAGCAGCAATGTTGCTGAAAAAGCAACTACTATTAAAATTCACGAGATTGCAAACTGTTTACAAAAATGAAATGTTAGACCGCATAGCAATGCGTGAAAATAGGCTCACCGCCTGATGAGCAGAAAATTGCCCAAAATTGAGAAACCGAACCTTAAGAAGCATGTGCTGGCAACCCATCACAGACTGCACTTTGAAACCAGGAAAACCATTATAGCGGCTTTGAATCAACTTTTTGGTTGATTTTGGAGTCGTAACTCATGAACCGGGTGAATTACATAAAAATCTTAGAAACGGCAATATATTAATTCTCAGGAAACAGAGTGCTGTAGCAAGAAACACGCTCTTCTTTTATATTGCAAATTTCTACGTCTTTCATGCTAGTCTGATTATCATTAGTTTTCTACCTTTTATTTTTGAACTATTACCTGTGTTGGGGAGTTTTTTAGTAGCGATTAAAGTGATTTTCAAAATCAAACTCTGGAAAAGCTACACACGTGGGCAAAAATCCTTACCGTGGCATTTCTGCAAGCTTTCCTGTAGCATGTAACTCTTGCAATGCTTGCATTCTACACTTTATGATCTCAGTTGGACATACCACAAGTGCAGAAAAGATCGAAGCTAAGCTTCCAGCAGTTGCATTCTGCAGATTGCTGTTAAATGTACATAAGCAAAATTAAACAATCACTAAACCTAAAGCCATATTTCACCAAATTACACTATCTTTTGTTTTGTATGTACTAACCTTAGTTTATCAGGATGACTGTTACATAAAGAAGCTACAAGCTTTTTCATAGCCCCAAGAGCAACGAAAAGCACTGCATTCTCTGAAACATTGCAGACAAGAGCAGGTACAGATCCTTTGTACAATCCCTGGAGACCTTCCGTCCTTACAGTGTGACGCAAGCATGATATTGGTCCAGAATACAGACCAGGGAAGGTCTGTAGTTTGACCTTGATAGTGTCCAGCGGTTGTCCACAATATACACATGCTGTCCCTCCTGTTAAAATCATCAGCAAAGTCAAAATTGACAGAAACAAGTCTTTTATAGGCTGACAAACACTTGGTGACAATTTAATTGCAACTCGAAAGAAACAATGCATTATTAAGAGTGTTGAAATATTACAAGGTATTTGCTTGATATTAGTAGCAAAATGCTACAAGGTAGTACAACAGAATTCGCCTATATAATGATTTCGGCTTTAACAAAAGTTTGCCTATAATGACACTTTTTCATCAGTCTCGGCAGAATTCCTATCTTTTACATGCAATTCAGTTTGTCTATAACAGGGTTTTTTAACCTGGGGTGCTGAAATCAATTTCAGGGTGTGCTGGGAAGGTCACATATGTGGTAGTAAAAAATAAAAGAAATATGTCTGTCTTTACTTTATCCTTATGGTAACCAGGTGTTAGCCAATGGTGGGGGGTGCTGGAATGCTTAGGCGTGACCAAAAGGGTGCTGAGATAGAAAAAGGTTAAGAAAGGCTGGTCTATAACAACTTCAGCTATATCGTCACTACACATATAGCGACGGTTTTTGTTGGTCCCCTCCTGAGAGAGTTCATTTATAATGACAGTTGCAAGGTTTCTTTACAGATTGAAGTGTAAGCTTGGAAAGCTGGAGTCACCACACAAATCTTTTACAACCCAATATGAACACATTTAAAGTTAAGCGGCCAATCGTTGAGCCGTGACAGGTGTGACATAAGAATGGCACCAAGGACTGTGCCATCAACATTAGCAGCAATGAATGCAAATCCTTACATGAGTTTTCCTGTATAATGGATTGTTATGACTATAGTCAGTTTGATCGATAGTCTTGATGGAACAGTCCCCAAATTATTGAACAAAAGAAGCAACATCCCATTATACATGACATCCTCGTTTCGTTCAGTATAGCTAAAATGTTACGAAAGTGGCAAAACATGCAGAAGATTTCGATATCCCAACAACAACATTGACTACAATTTTCAAAAACAAAGACAAAATAATTCTCACATTTCTTATCGGAGTATGTGCAGTAAGTGGCAATTCTAACTAAAGGGCGCTTTTAAACCTTGCCAGGCTTAGGCATGAACTAAAATGTCATTTAAGGAACAATTTATAACAGTTTGGCTATAGTGACAATTCGCCTATAACGATGCTTTTTCTTCAGTCCCATGAAGTAACATTATAGGGCAATTCTACTGTATTTTCTCAAAGTTATTCAATGCAGCTGCGTTCGGATGCTAACTACAACATTACGGTGGTTGTTCAGCATGGATGGTGTACATTCTAAAAACAGTTATCTGCACAATGACTTAAAATGTGATTATTTCATAGTTATGCTGCATAATTATAATGTTGGACAAAGGTATGAACAAAGCCAAATGTTTCGCACTGCATTATACTTGAAATTAGTTATTTGAAATTCACAATTTCTGGAAGTATTATCCAATCATTGCTCTTTCAAAAATCCATGCCTCTCAACCAAAAGTTGGTCTGTGGAATGGAAATAAGCCAATGGTTGCACAGTCTATTGTTTATCTGAACTGAAGTATGTATCTTCTTGTGCAGCTGTCCTTACAGAAAGTGTTGATTCTCACACATGCATATATCTTACAGTAAAAACTGCCTCATAGACAAAACCAGTACTCATAGAAGATAAAATTTCATTATACTTGCTTCGTACTCCCTTTGGGGTGTCACAAGTGTTTGTAAGGTGCATATCTCCACCATGGGCAGCCAAGCAGCTACTTTTTCAATGAATGTTGCATTAAGGACAGGCCAGTGGCAGCACCACACATGAAACTTTTTCTTGCAACCATCCACTGCCAAGCACATGGCTAGACAGGCTGCAAGTGCACCTTGCGTATGATCCAAGCAGGTATCAAACCCACTCTACCAGCATATAGGGCATGCACTCTATCCCCTAAGTCAGGGGTCTCCAAACTACAGCCGGTGGGCCAAATCTGGCCCACGAATCCATTTTGTTAATAATGAAAAAATATTTATACGAAACAAGTATTCATAATGAAATAATATTTAGTGGGAGGGCACTCCGAGAGGTTGGGTGCCAGGAATGAAAGCACGGAATCTTGTAAGGTTGTCCAATCACTCTGCCTTCAATTGGTGGTCTGCCCAGCGTGCCAGATGTATGTTGTTGTCATCAGATGAAGTGAGGAAATCGCAAAACCATGATTTGAGAGCCGCTGGGAAAGATATAACTCTGGGAAGATAGAATCCAAACCCGGAGACTTTTCTGGCTTCAGGCACCTGAGGGTGGCAGCAAGCTTCTCTGGCCTGAAATGGTCAGAGATATTGTATCCAATAAAAAGCTCTACGCTTTCTATAGGCTTTAGAGGAATCAGCCAACTGGGCTCTGCTTTCATCTTTTTGTGATGATTCTAACTTGAGCATATCTGTATTCAAGTAACTTCACTTCACAAGCGAAAGAAGCAAGGAATCAATCACAAATTTTTAATAGGAAATCGATTTCACGTAACACTATGCAAATAGATTCTATTTTAATAAGACGATAGGACTGACGATGCGTAGTGTGACGTGAAATTGATTTCCTATTAAAATTTTGTGATTGATTCCTTGCTTCTTTCACTTGTGAAGTGAAGTTACTTGAATACAGATATTGTATCCCTCAGGTGTTGGGATCTTCCATAGGTCAGACAACTGCTTGTTGACAAGCATGTAGGACTCACGGCTCCCAGTCTTGTGTGCTCTGTTCTTCACGAGTTGTGAGGTGATGGAGTTTACTGAGACAAGGCACAGGCGAGAGGAGGGTCTACAGACCTGTCAGTAAGTTTACTGATGGTGCTCCACGCCTGGAGTGCGAGATGTCAATGGAATTGACAGCTTCTTCCCATTGCTCCTGCTTCTTGTGCTCGAGCTGAGAAAGTAGGGACAAAGTGGCTTTTTTGGAGTCAGTCCCTGCTGGGGCTCAAGAGTAAGGAGCGATGAAGGGTCTCACACTTCTTGTCCCACCATGGCACGTAGTTCTTGCAACAACCACATGGGATGTATTGCTAAGCTGCAAATAGTAGGCTCTCGCAAAAATATGTTTGTTGTATCTGGAAGTGGCAATCTCTCCACGGATTCACCTGTGAGAAGGCAAAAGCACTTCTAATCAACCTTGTGCACAAGTTCCAATGCTTCAACCGATCGCTGTAGCAGGAACTTTGAGCCTTAGTGGCAGTGTTGTGACCGCGGAAACTTTCCCAGAACATGTCTGTCCGGCAGTTGGTTGTCCTGGCCAACACTCACAAAGGCTAGGTCTGGGTTGGTGCTGACGTTGCATTGGTGAGAGGAGTAATTGACTGCTCCCTTTGGGTCGTCCAGCAACCAAGATCTTATTTTCCCATGAATTCTCCTTATAATGCACCTTGCAAAGATGATTTGCATTCTAATGATTAATTGGTATGTTGTGGTTAGGGTTAAACTTATAATTAATTCTAAACCAGGTCACACACTGAATTTGTACGATACAGCATTTCTCCATGAGTCACAATAAAAATAAATAGCATTGCAAGTCTGCTTCATTTGGTACTTGTCATGCCATGAGAATAAACATCTTCGTACAGTGAAAGTGTCTTGAGTCAACTCAAATAAGTATCTGGAGCCAACTCAAGCAAACTTTGCACCACCACAAACGACTCCCTGCCGATGTCCTAATGTCCAATGCTTGAAATAGCTGTGGGCACCAACCTAAGTGCACTGTTAAACCAAATGCCAGATACAACTTTAATGCAATTTTGCAATTAATATGAAAGTTCACACTCATCACCAGTTAGGATCTTAACAGCACCTCAACAAATTTTGCTATCTGCTAGTACTAAACATGACAACATGCTTCATTGCTTAGCACACAATTTAGTTTTACAAGCAGGATCATTAATTTATGATGGATTTGTTTCAAGTTCAGGGTCAATTATGATGTTCTATGTTTCAGTTTCATCTGCAATATCTTTTTCACAATTCTGCACAAACCCATCAGAAATGATTCTTCATTCAATCACAATAAGCTTCACAAACGCAAAAAATAATAAAATCTACAGAATGAAAAAAAATTTAAATTTCAACCATTCAAATATAATAATCAAGTATTGAAAGATGACTTGAATTACAATAAACGACACCATATTAACCATAGCACAAATTGATATCACAAACATGACTGAAAAATTATTATGAATTGTAACAATTGGTGAGATAATTGTAATCTATTGAAGATACACCTACAGCTACAAAAGAACATGTTAGCCATTCACTTGAAGTGTGCTTATCAGTAATGGGTTTATAAAACTATGGTTTGCTTATCAACAATGTTCTGATGTAAGGTTAATGATAGAGGTGTAAGCTTTCCAAAAATTCAGTTCTGAAGTTTCGCAAACAATTCAATTAATTATTTCTTTTTTATTCACTTACCAGCACACCCAGCAACAAAGTCTGTAATGAACTCTTTGGCAGTCTCCATTGGATTTTAAAAAACACAGATGTACATTAAATGACAAAATTAAAGCATTTAAGACTTCTTCATGGACAGTTCCAACAGAGCTGTAGGTATCATCTGCAAAGAATAAAGCATGAAGTAAATGAGAAATCGCAATATCAATGTTGTTGCCAGAACTAACACAGCAGAACATTGAAATTCATGCACTTGAAACACTTTTCACAGAAGATAGCAAACATTTTCGAGCAATTGAGTATAAATTTCTGGCAGAATTTACACATGTATCCATTGCTTCCATTAATACACCACTCTCCAAATGACCATTTGAAACAACAGCACAAATTTGATTTAAAACAGGTAACAATGCAACAGTCAGTGTTCCATGGTTAAGGTCTGTGTTAGGACAAGACTGTGGATGATATTCTTCATTTTCTACAGGATCTTCAATGAAATCATCTTTGCCACAAACACGCAAAGAAGCTGCTGTTATTATATCATATTGTTCCAAGCATGCATCAGCAACAGCCAATGAAGACGACATTAAGGAAGCAGCCAGCACAGATCCATCATTTTCTAATACCATCACATAAACCTCAATCAATGACTTGGGATACATTTGAAGACGCACAGATGCAGATAAAGCTTGTGTTATCACCATCGAAAGTTCATTTTCATCCAAGTCTTGAATATGACCCTTTCGTTCCTTACATGAAAAAGTGGCAAACTTGAATTCACATTTAATCCTTCCTTCCATTTGAAATTCTTCTCTTCTTTCCACATCTTTTGGACCATAAACGGAACATATGACTTTTGTTTTATCTAATTCACAGTAGCAAGAACCTTTGGCTTGAGAAACAATGCCACATTGCAAAAATATGCAGCGCGATTCAGCAGAATATCTTCCATCCTGTCTTGCACCATCTGCATCAACAAGAGGTGCTGATGGCTGGGTATAATACTGGTAAGGACTGGTACTAACTTGTGGCACTTGCAACCTTCTTGAATCAGTATTCATCTTGTGACAAGGAATGACAAGTATATTAACTATTAGGCTGCAAATAAAAATTTAGAGCATGTTTGAAAGGAAGATTACCCTATTAGCAACAGCTACAGATTAAATAAAGGATACACAACTAAAAATTCATCTTGTCTTCTAAGAGTTATCTTAGGCACTTATTATAGCCTGCTATTCTTTGAGCAAAATCAATCACCCATGGTCATGGATGTAGCCAGGGGATCAATGCCACCCCTAATTTTCTAGCATATTTATCATTTTGTGCTTCAAGAGGGGGTGTCCCAAACAAAATACTGTTGTTTCCTTAAAGTCAAAAGATTTGGCACACCCCAAACTTTGGACTGGCTACTAAATCATCTTTATTGAAGGTAACATGCGGGGTACCCCAAAGATCTATTGATGGGCCTTTACTATTCCTTATATATGTTGATGACATTGTGAAAGCCTCTAACTTTAATACTGTCTTTTTGCTTATTATATTTATCTTAATATTTCAGGGGAAAAAACACAAATTTTTAGAAAAAAATAATTAAGCAAGAGCTCAAAAAACTGATCCCTGAATTCATGCGACCAAATTATGTATTGATAATTCTGAAAAAAATTTCATGCTCATGACAAACCATAACAATGTCAATTTTTCAGTTTCAATTAATCATCACCCAATATCAAAACACAGTAGCTTGGAATATCTTGGCGTTATATTTGATGATAAACATATTTGGAAGCCTCAAACTGAAAAGTTGGTGACTCAACTCTGCAAATCACGTGATATGTTGTTGAAATTTAAACACTAATTGCATACCAATATTTCAGTAGTCAAATCTGTTTACTTTGTTCTTTTTCAATTCCTATTTAACTTATTCAATACTTAACTGAGGAAGTGTCAATAAGACTACTTCACTTCCTTTAATCAGACTGTAAAATAAAGCTGCTACAACCGTTGAATATGACAAAACCGAAACAGCTGTATGCTATTCTAAACACAAAATATTAAATTAAAATTCTCCATTGCCAAAGTCACGTACTCCTTTTAAGGGTGGATTCCCTTATTACTTTGATAACTACTTTGCAAGATTGCATCAGTCCAAATATACCAGGGTTGTTGTAAAAAAAACGACCCAAAAAAACCTACCTGGGTTTTTTTTAAAAAAGCCCACTTAAAAAAACAATAAAACCCACTCTTTACTTTTCCTTTAAAAAATCTACTAAGTAAAAAAATAAAATAAGCAGGACACTTAAACACAGTTACTTGCAATTGTTTTTTTTAATCAAACAAAACAAACAGTAACAAAATTTAAAGGACTTGAAAAAAAAAAAGAATAAATTGAACAGTTTGAGTAAATTCTAGTGGTTATCTTCTTCAGCTCTGCACCATCGGTGTATTTTCACCAATTTTTCTGCTTTCGCTGCATCTAAACTTTTTCTGATTTTGGAACATACCAAATCATATATTGAAAAAATACACTCTGTAGATGCTGAACTAGCAGGGCATGCTCGTAAACTTGACATGAAACTGCAAGAGTTGTGTGGGAGTGGTTTTTCTGTTTGCTGTGCGCATGCTTACCAAGCCTTACCATTTAGGAGTGAACTGACCAACAACACATTGCGAAATCAAAGATGGGGTACATTGCTTTACCCTCAATTTTTAATGCCATAAATCATAACAAGTTATGATTGTGTAATTCTGAAAATAGTGATATTGCATGATGGAATAAAAACAATTCAGAATGGGGTTTTTTGTTTTCTTTGAAACGAACAAAATCTTGTTTCTTTTTAAAAAACAAAAAAATTTTTTTTTTTGAAAAAAACAAAAAAAAACCAGGTGGGTTGTTTTTTTTTAAAAAACCCGGGTTTTTCTCAACCCTGAAATATACCAAACAAGACTTGCTGCTTTGCACAAATATTATTTACCCAGAATGAAAATGTCCCTAGGTCAGCTTTCTTTAAAGTATATTGATCCCAAAATTTGGCCCAATACTCCTGAAAGTCGGAAATCTTTGCCTTATTCATTTGGAAAACAATATAAAAACGTACAGCCATCTTGTCAAAATTCCTGTTGATTTTCATTTTACATGCTTGTCACTTTCTGTAAAATTATATTGATGTCCCTATTTTCCCTCTTATCATTTGCCTCCACAGTTGCTCACCTCACCCCCTGTACATATGCATGCTTTTCCACCACTGTTTTTGTGTTGTTTTTTGCTTGTTTTACCACAGAGTTAATAGAGAAACACAAAAACAGAGTATGCAAGAGAAACATTATCACGAAAAGTATTTACAGCAACAATATATAAAGGGCAAAGAATATTACACAAAAAAAGGTATATAAAACAATTGCTTCATAGTGCATACACAATATACAGCAAGGTAACACAGATGATGGTGGGCAAGCAATGGGTGAAGAGTTGAGGCATGTACAGATGGGCAGTTAAAGCAAGCACATAGGTGAAGGAAGCAAGCAACAATAAGGGTCACGAGGCAGAGAACAATGCAATTAAAAACATAACATTTCATTACAAAAACAAGTAGCAAGGGCAGAAAACAATGTTTATACATATAAATTGCAAAGACAACAATTTACCCACAGACAATAATGGGGTGAGTTCCATGGATAAATTATGTCCAACCGGACACAAGGTGTCACCAAATAATGTTGAAGAGAAAAGGGCATGGACAGATTACAGTAATATTAGCAGCAAACATTAATCCAATAAGTGTTGGGTACATGAAAAACAATATATGTTTAGTAAACGAGAAAAGTATTGTTCTAAAAAAAGGTAGAGTTTTATAAAATGTCATGACTTATGTGATCTGGCCACTTATTTCACAAATATAACTGGTGTCATGTCATTGACGCCATACTTCAGCTTTACATGACTGTGGGCCTAGGAATTAAACAGAAGTCAATGTCCATGAGGTCCTGGAGGTGGACAGCACTTTATTTACCTTGAAATCCTCGTATTGCAGCAAGGGTGCTCCTCAAAAGTTCAAATCTGAGTTTTGTCCTTATGAATGTCATTACAGATGCATATAGCTCCCTGCATTTTTCAGCTGTTTTTTTGCCTGTCTTTTGTTGGCTCTCACTCTGGTGCCATCCCAACACTTGTTGTAAAGACAAGGGGACTGAATGAAGACTTCTCAATGTCAATTACTCTTTGGTTGTAGTGTGCTTATCCTTCTCTTTTTCATGTTGTTGGTAGATCTCTGCTAGGGCCTTCCCAGAATAAGACTGTGAGGTAGGATGTGTGATCCTTATATCAAAGAAAGTTTTCCCGCAGCTATTCTACACTCCCCTTGTAGAGATATCCAACTTTGCGTTGTCAGCAGCAGTGACTTTTCTTTCAAAGTCATTTTCGTTGATTGGTAAAAGTGTGTGTTCAGTCTGAATATCTCTATAGACCTCTTTCATTATCTGTGCCTTAGAGTCTCTCACTGAGTTGTGCCTCATTAAAGTGTAGCCACCCACCCAGTTTACACATGAGGGTGTGATCCACAGAGTTTGTCTCTCTACAAGCACAGTGGGTGGGTATGCCTTTCACCTTCCAGTTCCATCCATATCACACGCAGAGATGGCATCTATGAATTCTTGTTTGTTTAGTGCATATCCAATTGCTTTGATTGGCAAGGCTGACAGCCAAGAAGCTGCCCCTTTTTCCACCGCTCCTTTCATGAGTTGTTGTGACTCCGGGGTTAGTTCCTCTAATAGTTTATCATGACTATTTCGGCATTTTCTTTTGCATTCGTCCCTTGTCCTATTCTGTTTTTCATGTGTCAGGTATATTGTTGGTCTGAGGTATTGTAATCAAGAAAGATTGGGTTTTTGATTGTATATTTTGTCTGTTAGTTTAGCAGTGATCTGTGAGTGGAATAATTGTATTCTGTCTTGGCAGTTTCTTGGTAATTTGTCAGACCTAGTCCACCATGCCTGAGAAAAAGGACTAGGAATTGTCTTTCTGCATCAATTACCTCTTGACCTATGAGAGCGGCAATCAACTGATTTCTGATGATCGTTTCCAGTGGTTTGAACAATTCACTTATGTCCAGTACTGTTCTTTGGAAATGGGTCCATCTGGAGCATAATCCTTTGGTGAATACTGGGTACAGTACTATATGCTGCTTGAGGATCATCTTGTGCGTAATTTCAAAGCAGCCGAAGGTCTTTTGCCCAACCATCAACCTTGTTTCTAACGTATTGTTTCCTGAATGATTCTGTCTCAATTATTACGATGCTTTATGTTGTTTGACTCAATCCAATGTTGTCTACCACTTTGTGCCCTAGCTTTTCTCTCAACACAGCTTGCTTACTCCGACAGCAGTGTTTAAAGCGAACTCGTGGCGGGTTTAAATGCGTACCCCCAGAGACTTACTGCCTGCACAGGGCTTAGTGTTATTATTTTTCTCTACCGTTGTTAGTCATTTCACCAAGAGTTAGTTTTTAGTTTGAGTTGGTTTTTAGTCATTTCACCAAGAGTTAGTTTTTAGTTTTTTACTTCGTTTGAGGCAAACGAAGTGATGTTCACCTACCTCCAAGACCTCACTGACATTGACTTCAGCCTAATTCCTAGGCCCACAGTTGCATATAAAGCTGAGTGACGGTGTCAAGGACATGACACCAGTAATATTTGAGAGGTAAATGGGTAGTCTACATAGATAAGCTATGAGTTTTTGTGAAACTATACCTTAGAATTAAATAATTCTCTAACATACTAAAACCCTTCTTTTGTTGTTTTGTTTTTTATGTACCTAATACTTATTGAAATCAATAATGATTATATACTGCTAATAATACTGTAACCTGCTCACATCCTTTCCTCTTCAACTTCATTCGGTGACACCATGCATCTGGTTGGGAACAACTCATCCATTCAACCCACCCAATTATGGTCTGTGGGTAATAAATCTACTTTTCTTCATGATGTGTATCTGTAAACATTGTTTTCCGCCCATGCTACTTGTTTTTGCTATGAAACG
>JGI24158J21664_10001920_pt1 | contig 24383 bp, 15 predicted proteins | sample Ectturendosymbi3_FD_21664 | JGI IMG/M metagenome (IMG submission 21664) | reverse complement strand
CCTTGGGTTGATGTTATAAATCCTGAAAAAGGATATATTACCCATGACAAAAAAATGACTTTTGAAGTTCATGTGTTTGCTGATGCCCCACATGGTCTGGCATGGGACAGCAGGAAGTTAACAGGTTATATTGGTTTAAAGAACCAAGGTGCAACTTGTTACATGAATAGTCTACTACAGACTTTGTTTTTCACCAATGAGCTTCGCAAGGCAGTTTACTTGATGCCCACTGAGAGTGATGATTCAACAAAGAGTGTGTCACTGGCTCTACAACGAGTTTTTTTTGAACTTCAGTATAATGACAAGCCTGTCGGCACCAAGAAGTTAACAAAATCTTTTGGGTGGCAAACCTTAGATTCATTTATGCAGCATGATGTCCAGGAACTTTGTAGAGTGCTGCTTGACAATGTTGAGCTTAAAATGAAAGGCACATGTGTTGAAGGGACTATCCCTAAGCTGCTTGAAGGTAAATTTGTATCATATGTCAAGTGTAAGCATGTGGAATACATGTCAAGTAGGGAGGAGTCTTTCTTTGATATTCAGCTTGTTGTGAAAGGTCACAAGAATGTAATGGAGTCTTTCAAGACTTATGTGAAACCAGACACTCTTGATGGTGATAATAAGTTTGATGCTGGTGACTTAGGAATGCAAGAAGCTGAAAAAGGAATAATATTTAAAAACTTTCCTCCAGTTTTGCACCTTTTGCTTCTGAGGTTCCAATATGATCCTGTGACTGACATGTATGTCAAAATTAATGATCGCTGTGAATTTCCAGAAAGTCTGAATCTGGATGAATTTCTTGAAAATCCTGACCCAAACGATCCTGCTATCTATACCCTGCATGCGATTCTTGTCCACAGGTATGTATGTATGCACTTAAACTAAGGTATTGTTGAGACAGTTTACTTTGCATGAAGTATTGGTTGTTAAACGTGAAAGCTGATTGTGTGAAAGTAGCACTGTGTTCACACCCATAATTTAGTCAATATTTTTCTGCCATATTGACTTGAGCTCGACCGATGCATCAACATGCTGATATGACGATGTTGCCGATGTATCGTATTGGCAAAATTCTGCCAATATATATTAACAATATTTGCTCATTCAAGCTGCTATCTGGCGCTATGTTATTGTTCTGCATGGAATGTTATGAAACTCAAGTTGCCACTTCGTCTCTGGCTGATTAATGCTAACCCAAGTTGTCATGTTGTCTGACTTATTAATGCAAATTACTGACATGCAGCCCTCATACTACATCAAGTAGTGGGTCATAGCACAAAGAAGTGTTTCCCAACCTTTTTAGGCTTGGGGCACCCTACAGAAGGAAAATATAATTTGCAGAACCCAGTGGTGAACTCTGCCATTTTGCTTTAAGCTTTCATAACAATTGGAAAATGCATTTTTTTAATGATATATTGAAAATATATTAGCTTGTGGCACCCCTGGGTTTTGTAAATGGAACCCTTTGGGAAACATCGGTCCAAGGTAATCAGAGCGCTATGCGAACGTCTTGATAAACCAATCTATGGCGTAACTTTCACTTGTAGGTTTTTGCATAGCAAACAGATGACTGCCTGCTAACAAATCAGGTTATGTGCTGTGGTGGTTGACAGTTTTGCAAGGCCACTTAATGAGACAAGGCCTTCAGCATGCGTCAAAAATGCACCTACGTCACAGCAAGCAGTGACCCAGGTTTGCACAGAATTCTATGTTGTACAGTTCTTCATCGAATAAAGCTATGGGTTCTGTTAGTAATGTGTCACGCATTGTTGTTTACCTACTCGTGAGGTGTGCATGCATCTGAGCAAAGGCATATGCTTACACAGGGAGCATATGCAACACATGTTTGTCTGTTTGTGGATTTGCTTGGACACTTGATTTAGAGTAAGACTATTGAGTGCAGTAGCTACGACAGACGAAAAGATGCTGTAACAGTACATGAAAGCATCTTGTGAGTTGGTTTATGCATTGTAATGTAGCATTAAGAGTGAAGTCGTTGCTTTACAATAGTGCTGAGGCAGTGCTATAATAGATCTTTTTGGTAGGTGTTACTAAAAATAATACATGCTACAGATGTCGTAATCAACTGAGCAAGTCACATGTTCCAAAGTTGTTATGTGACCAGTTCAACTAGTCATGTTTGGCGTAAGGCGAAATAGCTCTATGAGTGTTTATTTTGCCTCATGATGCAAAATAGACATTGCTTGAGTAATGCAAAATATCGGTATCAGCAACGAAAAAATAAAAACATCAGTATCGGCCAAAAAAACCTTATCGGTCAAGGTCTAATATTGACTTCCAAAGCATTCTCTACCAAGAGTCATTTTTCAAAAATAACTCTTCAAGTATTGGAATCCTTGGGTAAAATTCATATTTGATGCTGTCAATGAACCCTTGGCATACATTTTGCACTGGTTTCCACAAAGGGTGGCAAAGTTTAATCAATCAGCAAAGTTCGCAATTGGAAATAAATTTCATGTAACACGACGCATACTCAGTCGTTAAGTCTGTAAATGGGTGAAAAATTGAAAGGCTAAAGCAAGAACAAAGAAGTTAAGCAAATCCAAGACTAAAATTAATCAAATTCAAAACACAAGCTGCAGCAAGTAAAACATTAGAAAATATGTCTTTATAATTGCGTTCAATAAAACCAGAAAACAACCTGATTTGTTCATTTTATGTTTGAGTTTTGAAATTTGTTGATACATTAGGCTTTGATGCCTAGTTACTTAAACAGATATGTGCAAGTCTAAATCATGGCAAAGTCATTAAAGCAAAGTCCAGTTGGCTGATTACTCAAAAGCTTGCAGCAAAGCTGGAGTTGTTAATTGTTCAACTGAGGTACAGTAGTTATTTTCCACCAAACAGTGAAATTTACACCTGTGTAATCTCTGTTATCTCAAAAATAGTTTTACATGAAATCTGACAGCTAATTCTGTGCTGGTTAATTATATGTCTTAGTCCAACTAAAACTAAATTAAATGGATCCATAATGTTTTTTCAGCTTGACAATGAAATATTACAAGAGCATATTTTTATGTTGGAATGTTGCCTTATGATGTGTCTTATGTACATTCATTCAAATGCAAAAAATATGTACAACATGGGGCAGTTTTCAGAACCTTACAGTCTGTGTATAATCACTGTGTAAATGTAAGTTAAGTAGTAAGACTCAGCTCTGTTTAGCACACTCAGATAAATGCAAAAGTTTTTGATAAGATTTTTGCAAATACATGCTGGGAAATTGAAATTAAATGTTAATTTTCAGTTTCAAATTGAAAAAAACTGCAGTAATTTAGTTAAAGCTAATTTTAATACTTACATTTGTGTATATTCATCTTTATCTTTTAAGTGTGGTGACACTTTGCCACCATTAACTTTAGAAAAGTTTGCTTTTCAAGGTGTTAGTGAGTTATATGTTAATTTTGGAGTTACTCATTTTTGTATTTCTTCAGTGGTGATAACCATGGTGGACACTATGTAGCTTACCTCAACCCAAAAGGTGATTCAAAGTGGTGCAAGTTTGATGATGATGTAGTATCTCGATGCACAAAAAAAGAAGCCTTTTTGGGGAGTTTTGGTGGTGATGGTGATGATACTTTTATTGGAAGAAACTCAACTAATGCGTAAGTTCAGAAGTTTGAGAGGCAACTTTTTGTTACTCACAAGCAAAAGCAGTACAATATATTGTGACTGTGAAGAGTGGTTGCTCCTTTTGTTTATTATTTTGCTAGGCATCAGCATTGCTCAGTATGCATGTATACTTAAAAAGAGTAGAATTGTTTGGTTGGTAGCTCGTTGGCACCCAAAAAAATCACTAAAATATCTGGAAGTTCTCCTGCTGATGTCATATATAAAAATAGAGAACGAAATTTTTCTGTACTCACTGCAAAAGCAGTTTGATACTTTGCCAAATATCCCCTGAGGGTTACATTCACAAATGCTGAGCACAATTTTGTGATTTGGTAACTTTCTCCAGCAGAGCAATGAAGACAAGAAATACAGATTACCTAAACAAGTAAGCGTAAAACCCTTGACAAAACTCAGGCAATGGTATCCAAAATAGCCTTGTCAGAGGCTTGACTAGTGTTTTAGCAAAAGTTGCAAAAATTATTTTATTTAACTTATTAGAAGTGTTCAACTGCTTTGCCATACCATTCAAAACTCAGTATTGTGGTGGTTTGTTAATGAAATTTGAACTGCCTCTTAACAGAGTTCCCATGCAGTATTGAAAGTATTGAATTGTGAAATCGGTTTTCAAGACATTGAAAAAGTATTGAATTTGGCCAAAATGTACATAAAGTGTACATTGAAAAAGTATGGAAATTATAAATTCATCCATTTATTTATTCAAATTTTGTTCTTCACAGCTGATCATAGATGTTTTTTGCATTGTGTTCCGTGAGTAAAATTTTTGTAAAGTGAAGCTAAATATGGTATTGAAGTCATTTAATTTAGTATTGAAAAAGTTTGAAAAATGGTTTTGGAAAATGTGTGGGAACCCTGTCTTAGGTTCTGCATTTTTTTGGTATTTGTGGTAATACAGAGGGTGCTAAAAGACTGAAAAACCATTCCATGTAAGAAGCATATTCCATAATATCACTTAGTTGATATGTGTTCTGTTGAGTGCTTCATACTCTGTATTTTGTTAAGGTACATGCTGGTCTATATTCGCAAAAATAAGCTTAAGGACGTACTGTGCAAAGTGACTGATGATGATATACCTGAGCAATTAATGCAACGCTTATCTGAAGAAAGGAAGCTTGAGGCTTTTAGAAGAAAAGAAAGGTACATATCTGTGTTGTTATTGATGTTGCTTTTATTGTAGTATCTTGCTCTTTGTATTTAATTGTAACCTTGGAATGCTTTGTAGCATTTGGAGTACACCTCTTAAGAATGCTGAAGTTAATGAAAGTAGGTATGTAATGATTAAAGCATAACAATTCACTTTGAAAGGGCTGTACATGTTTGAAATATTCTGACATGCTATTTCTGTTCACATCATGTTGCTGATGTCTTCCAGCCATATAAATTTTTGCTTTATCTTTTTCAGAAAAAATTTTGCTAAAAATTTGATGTGCAAAATGACTTGTCCTTCAAAATACGTTTTGCAGTACCTAACCAGTCTCATGTATAGCTTTGCATTATGGATATATTATGCAACAAATAGATCACTGAAATATTATTTGATCATGAACATCTGAAAGGTGTTGTTTTCTATACCTCAAATTTGAAAGCTAGTTCCTCTTTAGTGCTTGTAACATGAATAAAAGTAATGAACTTAGCATGGTTGTTGGATTTTTTGGTACAGACAAGAAGAACACCTCTACATGGCTGTGAATCTCATCACTGAAGACATGTTTTGTGGACATCAAGGAGAGGACTTATTTGATTTTGAAAGGTCTTTCATGACCAGGTTTGTAGCTGCAAGTGATTTTATTCTTCATGGCTTGGTTTGCTCTTGCTTGACCATCATGGAGTTGCACTGAATTAAATTATGTGAATGCAAAAGATTGCCAATGAACAGTGATAGTATATGATGCATATGTAGCAAAGTGTGAAATCCAGAACAGCAAGATATTTTCGGGAAATTACACTGAGCAATTTTCCTGTATTAAATTGCCTAACTGAGGTCTGCGTGGCTTGATGCAATGGCCTTCATTGTTATAAAATTTGTGCCGTTTCTTATTTTTGGGCTGCATCAGAAGCAGATGGTTGCTTGATAAAACAAGCTGACAAATTAGAAAGTTACTGTAGTGAAGGTGATTTGCATGTCAGCCTGTTTTTTCGGTGCTTGACCGAACTGTCTCAGCGAAAAAAACAGCATGTCACCATGTTGCTTGCCGTCTGTTCAACATAACGCCTTGTTAACAATGCTTAATGGTCATTTGCCACGTGTTTGTGTGTCCTGCACGGCCCTGGGTAATTCATACTAGCATTCGATCCTCACTCTTCTGCCAAAGCTTGTAAGCTAAACTTGTGCATGTGGCTGATTTATTCTGCTAATGTGTCAGACACCAAAATGGGAAAATGTGCATCACGACCACCGTAGCCGGTCCGGAAACCTGGGCTGACAGTTCAGTTGCAGGGTTTCTTGGAATTTCTTGCAACCTGAACAATTTAGTTGAAATCGCCCTAAAGTCTTTCTATTTGTATGGGACTGACTAATTTGTACGTAAGTTCTATGATGTGTTGAGATTGTCGCCAGAAAGTTCTTCACAGTATGACAAATTCATGTTTGGTAATATTGTTTAACGCATTGGTTTTTGCATTAGTTATGGTAAAAGACAATTTTAATTTTGTAAAAGTTATACCTAACTTGTACCCTACTATGCATATACAGAAAAACTGGCTGACAGCTATTATATACTCGTTAGGCAATTAAATATATGATTATTACTGCTGTTGTAGACATGTGAAGATACTGCGATCAGCTTCTTACGAGGATCTCATGAAAGTTATCTCGAACTTGCTTGGCTATCCATCAACTCATTTCAGACTGTGGTTGTTCAGCCAGCGGCCCAACAGCACTTGGCGACCAGCACTTCTAGACGTGTCTGATGTAAGATGTTCAGTTGATGTGTGTCGAAATATTCCATGTGTGGAAGCTTAGTTTCATTCGGCAGAAGTCAAGGCTTCTGTTTCATTGGATAATTAAAGGCTAGTGCAGGGGTTCCCAACCTTTCTCTGACCATGTGCCCCTTCAGCATTCCGACAGATGAGCATGTACCCCTTCAGCATTTCGACAGATGAACACGTACCCCTAAAATTTATTGTGACAAAATGTTTTATCGTGATTAATCACAGATATATTCAAAGATTAGCATACGACTTTTGAAAATAATATTCATTGATATACGTATAAATATTTGGAAATCAAAGATATGTAAATATATATTTCTCTTCTATTGCTAACCTTAAATGCACCCCTTCGGATAGGCAAATGTACCTCTAAGGGTACATGTACTCCAGGTTGGGAACCTCTTTGCTAGTAGAACCTTTTTGCATGTGTGGAGTATATTCGTGTTCCTCTTGTGGTTTGCACCTTCGCCTTTGGAACATTGTAAGAAATGCTGTTATTTTAGGTTGATGGAAAAACTGTTGCTGAGATTGCTGAGAACGAGAGCCCTTGGCACATGTGGCTCGAAACAGTGCCCCCTGATTCCGACTTACCTGGGCTGCCATCGTTCGACAAGCAAGGAGACATTTTGCTATTTCTCAAGCTCTATAATCCTTACACTGAGACTGTGGCCTACTGCGGTCACTTGGCCGTGCCTATTGAAGGCACTAAGGTTGGTACTTGTAATTGTGGCAATTTGTCGTGATTTTTTTGTTTTGTGACGTCACGAAAGACCCTCATGGAAAGAGATGGCAGGTGATACTCTTTCTTTCAGATAAGAGTTTTCTATCTTAGTTCGTTAAATTTTTTGAAGTAAAGTAAAAAATCTTCGGTATTTTTATTATGGAAGATCTGTATTGTGTTAATTGGTTTTGTCTTTCTTTAGGTGTGCGTTTTTTTAAAATTTAATTTCTGCTCTTTCAGGTGAGCGACTTGGAGCCAGAGCTAAGAAAACGTGGTGGCCTTGACGCAAACACACCAATCCATCTATTTGAAGAAATTAGCGCGTCTGAGGTCAGGCCGCTCAATGAAAAGCTCCGACAGCTGGGTGAAGTTATGGATAAGCTCATGGATGGAAACATCATCGTTTTTCAGCCGGTAGCTCCAGGTTGCAACAACGCAACGCGCTACTTTCTTGACGTGTTTTATCGGGTCGAAGTTCTTCTTTGCGACCGGAACGACCCGACTGACCCTGGTTTCGTTCTGCCGTCGAACAGAAACTGGACATATGCACAGGTAATCTACCCCAGCTGAGAAGCACATTTTGATTTTTTAACGCAGGGCCTCACTACTATATAAGTAGTATCGCTTTTACACAATGTTTCACCAGTAACTGTAGCAAACCGGAAAATGCCCCTGGAAATCAGGGATCTTTTTTGGCACTCGCTTTGTTGATACCACGTGAAAACAAAGCATTGATCACTAGTCGCTTCCGCAGATGCAAGCCACTATCACTAACTCAGCATGATTATTTTGCAGTTTGCTGAAAAAGTTGCGGAACGGCTCGACATGGATCCCATGATGCTTCAGTTTTTCCGGGTGCAAGGATCGAGAGATTTGCCAGGAAATGTAATTCGTTCTAGCTTTGATGGTCAGTTGAAGGATCTTTTGCAGGTTTGTCTAGCGCTTTTTTACTTCTGTTGTTGATAATGTCTAGTGTTGGTTGAAGGTCGTTAGGCCTTGCTCATCCAAATTTTCCTTCTTGAAAGGCATTCTGGTGAAATATCGAGCAGAGACAGCGGTAACAGCAGTTTTGTCTGCAGTTGATCGAAATTACATTTTCTATCTCCAAATCGATGGTTACGATTTCCAGCCAAACAGTGAAATTATGAATAAATAACGTAAATATTTCGGACGTTTTGCATCTAAACTTTCTGATGCAAGTGTGGATGTCTTATCGTTTAATCGGCGCCTTCATGGCTAACTACGTGCTGGAGTTCTTGGAGTTTGAGCTTAATACTTTTGCAATGAAATGATCCCTTGGTTGCATTTAACGTTGTTTAACCGACGACTGAGTTTCCACTCAAGGCTTGTAATGAATCTTGTGCTAGTTGCGTGAAAAGCATGACGCAGTATTTGATAACGGTGTAATAGAAAAGTGGCAGTCGGTTGATTGCAAATTTCGTGATTTCGACATGTTGCTATCATCCAAAAAGTTCTCGCAGTTTTTAAGGAGTTGGTCGCAATGTGCGGTATATCAGTGGTTATCAACCTTTTTTTGGTCCTTGGAAAATTTTTTATATTACTCTCGTAATATGGACAAAATCGGGGGGTGGGTAGAGGACAATTACAAAATCGATTTCTTGCGAAACATCTGACGAAGTTCAACGGAACACCGGTTGAAAATCACACTGTCTAGTTGTCTGATCTGAACTTGGCTAATCCACATGCGTGTAAGACTAAGGTGGTGATTGCCGACGACCTACCACGTTGAAAACCATTTTGAGGCCCGAAAGTTAATAAATGCGTCTTCAGTGCTTGGGCGAGTTCGGAAAATGGACCTTGCGTGGGAATAAAATCAACCTCGCCGTCTCTAAAATCCAACTCAAGTAACGTTATGGCTACGTGTGGCGTGAATCTCGCGTTGTTGCCCGATACCGTGCGGCGTATACCCTTGCTGCAAGTTAAGGTCAAACCGTTTTTGTTCGTACACTGCCGCTGCTGTTATTGCGGCGGCATCATCGTCTTGGTATGGACATTGCATTTCTTGTTTCGGGATGGAATGCGACGTCAGCAATCGGAATACTAATTTTTGCATGTTCTGTCTCGCTTCCTGCTTACTAAATGTAACCTGTGGAAAAAGCGTCTGTATAAATTCAAATAGGAACACTTCGTAGCTTGCTCGACCAGAGACTTCGATGGTTCTGTATACATTTGTATGATCCTTGCGTGAACGTTAAGGCCGTCTGCAACCTTCGCTAACCTACTGAATTTTGGAAACCCGGCGATGAGCACTTTGAGTGCAAAACGTTGACTTCGTATAATATTCCATTCCTAAGCAAAATGTTGTTTCCTCGAAAATGTGGCGAACGTGCTCAAGCAATTTTTCAGCAAAAAAATGGAAGAGGCAACACAGTCACCTGTAGAAAAATAGAACGCACTTAGCAGCAAGCTTCTGCAGTGTTAGCCGAGCACTGAAAGAACGTAGAACTAACACTTGGTGGCCATAGCTCAGGGACCGCCGACCGCGCCCCTTGGGCTTCGGAAAAGAAGTAACGACATTGATTTTTTAATTTCATTTTTATCTTAGCTTGTTAGATTGTTTATTGTATATCTGATATTGCAGTTTATGATGGTCTTGAAACACTTCCATAAAATGTGTAATTAATTTCAATAAAATCAATACTATAGTTTCTTCGCATGCCCTGCAGGTGAAGTAACGATATATGTCAAAAGCGTTTGGATTGGTACGCTTGTTTTCTTTTTCTGCTAGCAACGGGTCCAAATTCCTCCTTTANTATATGAGCTTAGTGACTCCTGCCTGACTGAAGAAACCGCGCAAGGTAGCTGTTGAAGTCGGAATTAAAATTCTGTTTCGTGCAAGGTGTGGTTATTGGAAATGTTTGATGCATTCCTGAGTCCCTCTGGTATCATTGCGTTATCTGTGTTGGTTTTCGGTGGAAGTAAGCGAGACGCACTATTAGCTTTATTCGGTTCAACTCATTTTGAACCGTTCTGTCGTCAGTTCAGTTGTTCGTTTTGGAAGAGCAGCATTGAGTTTTCCCTCGCGTTTACTCGGAAGCAAGAACATTTCGTTGGGTGACTGCGCTCATGATCTATCTGTGTAGAACAGGTTGCGGGTTTGCGGCTTGCTTGTCGTTCAAGAGCAGCAGGTGTCAAGCAGTGGCGTTGCTAGATGTTTGAGCCAGGGGTTAAATACACAGCTGTAGGGGGCCCACTAGCCAACACCCAGAAAAAAGTTGAGAAATGATAGTGAATGCGGATATGCATGTCTATACTAAAACACGAAATCACCGGAAAACACGCCGAAAAAAGCAAAACAACAACAAACTAAAGAAAACCGAAAAAATGCTAAATACCGAAATATAAGGTAAGTAGGGATCCGGTTTTTACATTTAACTTGCCAGGGAGGGCAGTCGGGACCCCTGCCTCGCGCCAGTTACGCCACTGATGTCAAGAAACATCTTCGGTTTATTTGTTGAATGTGTTAAAGATTGAGGATTTCACTGCATCTAATCTTGCAGCGAAGATCTGCATCTCTTGTAACATGCGCAAAGGCAAACTAGAAGTTTTTACTTTTTGCTGTTTAGGTGGAATGCTCTGTCATAGTGTACTTTAATACAAATCGCCTTATACAGAAGTCAATTGTCCAAAAAGGACACTAGTCAGGTTTTCCTAAAATATTAATGTACGTTTTTTGACGTAACGATGTTTCACGAAAATCCAGTTAAAAAATCCTGATCGTCAAATAAAAAATCCCCGGATTTTTAATAATTCTTAAAATCGTGGAAAAAAATTCCGCACGCTTACATCGAATTGATGCCACAAATTGGTCGGTATGGAGACTGCCTATCAAGTCATTAGAGTAATAATTACGTTGAACTGCGGTGACTGCAGGACCATTCCCGGCTTACTGTTTGTCGAGAAGATTTCGACCAGGCAGGGACGGATTTAAGACAAATTAGTTTGTTTATTAAGTTGCGAGGCCCGCTACTGCGACGTCATCATGCTCATCCAACCATGACACGCCTTGTGGAAGGAGTTTCGTTTCCTACATCCGGCAGAGTAATTGTTTGGTTAAATTTTCCCAAATGCTGGAAACATACTGCAAAAATGGACTGTATAGACTTGTACATGTGGTCATTAAATTTGTCAAATTTCGAGGACTTCCTGAGGTTGTCGTCTGATACAGCACACTTTGGATGTGGCTGAGTGCTTCAACCATTTGTGCATAACTTTCACTGGTGGCTTTCCTAGCTCAGGGAATAGGCCTCCCATCTTAAGCCTGTGCGGCAGGTGTATATCCAGACGGCTCGCCTATGTTAACTAAACAATGTCTTGGCACTTCTAGCGCTGCTCTCTGTATCCACTTGAGTCCAGACGTGGCTGGGACACAAGCACTGCGAGCCTCAACATGTGTGTTTTTAATTTTTCATTGCCGCTTTATTTTGCCATCAGCTCGTCTCGCCGCGTAACAAACATATGCAAAATACATTACTTGATTTATGGAGCAACAAGGCACCACAAGGGCGGCTCTGCTGAACCTGATCGCAAATTGTTTTGCTAGGAAATCGATTTCGCGGCAGTGACGCATCATCAGTCCAACATATTGCAAGCAAAAGCTTACAGGTGAAATGATGAAAAAGACTAAAGCAAGATTCAGAGAATAGTAGATCAACCTGACTTAGGGTATTAATACAGAATGTGCAAAAGGTTAAGCTGAATTGATGGAGATATATTTAATTCATTTTAGCAGGATTTTGAATTTTTTTAGAAAGAACATCGCACCATGTTATCTTTTAATGTTTTGTTGCCCTTACTTGCCACATTCAGCTGTCTTCGCCATGAAGATTTAATTTTTGAACGGCGGATGTTTGTATAAAATTTCATATAAATTTCAAAATTTCATTCAAAGATGGACGTAAGAATGTGCGGTAGATGCCACTTACAACTTCACTTGGAACGCTGCATAGTCAGCATATCAGCTGATGCCAATACTGCTATAGAAAGTAGAAGTTTGCAAAAATCTTCAAACAAAGACTTATCTGTGAATGCTCTTTTATGTGTTGACCTACATACCTTGCCACCGGTTAAGATTCTTTTAGGGGTGGTTAGAATCTTAGCTCCCTGCCGTTTTTCTTTTGACCTAGTTTTCCTTTCAATTCTTACCTGCGGTTGGACCCTTCTGCATTACAAATTATAATACTATTTCGATTTGTGTATTGTTCTTCGTCAAGAGTTTGGTGTACAAAAATACGTCGGCGTACATCATGTCGCATGTTGCAGCAAGACTGCAAGATATTTGGTTAATATTGCCACTGGGGTAGTAACACTCGTCGATAGTTCATTGCCCCTACAGGCAGGGCCTACGAGAGGGGGCACTAGAGGTACATCGTACCCGGGCCCGGTAGGATGAAAGTACGCACGCTACGTTTTTCTGTAGTCAAGCGCAAAATCACTAATGTAAGTCAGTTGTCACCATAACAATTAATCTATTTCTAAATCTTAGTATGGTAGCTGTTTTATCCATAGGCCTATTCTGATTACTATGCAAACAAACAAAACAAGTTTCGAGCCCGTCGGGCCCAGTGTTGGTTTTTGTACCCCCTAATAAAATATCTCTCAGAGGCCCTGTGTACAGGTAGTTCGTGTACGTACCTGGAGAGTGCGTTCATGTTGCTGTTTTATCCAATAATCGTGATATTACAGTCTCAATAATTGAACGTTTCCTATATTGAGGCCGTTCGCAGTTGATAGTATTATCACTATAACTATTATTCATAATCGCTCACTTCCTTAAAGGATGTGATAAAGGTTTGTTAAAAAGAGCAGATGTGTAATTGCAATAATTCTACGTTGAGGCAATTGCTCGCGCACTATGAAGTAAAGCAAATATACTGCACTTTATCTACAGCTGTAAACTGTGTTTTTTGCAACGAGCACAGATGGGTAATGGTTAACTGCAAAAATAATTTAAGCTTGAAGTTGATTTTTTGTCGACACTAGCAGTGTCGATATTTTGTTGTCATGCAGTAAATTTACTTCTTCGCATGAGTAAAATCCAAATCGCAAGCTAAAATTTTGCAAAGAGCAATGTAGAGACTACAAATGAAAGAGTAAAAAATTTTTCAACTTTGTATATATCGGTACCGACTACTGTGATTTTTCAGTAGTACTGGATTGACGAAACAATTCCATACTAGAGCTGAAACAGCGTTTAAACTGTAACAAAATTTATACATATATTTTCTCACCCTGTTTTTTTTTATATATTTTTATATAATACTGTATTTACAATGAAGGTTTTCAGTAGGGGTCTGTTAGCTTGGAATTTCTTTTGTAGTGGTCCGAGTCCGAGATCAGCAGAAAGATGGCAACAACTTCTCTCAGCCATAAACACTTAACTAGATTCTGCTGAACTCCCTATTAAATAAAATAATAGGGTTCTATTTTTACCCATCCTTATAATACATCGTAAGTGGGGAACTACTCGGTACGCAAGTGAGGTTTCTCGAAACAACGTGAATTTCTTTACATGTGAAGTCTCAACGATTTCAACTTTTATCCAAAATCCAAGAAGTTGTTCCAAATCCCGTGACGCTTGCAACCAATGGACTGCCGAAATGTCGGTATAGGTCAAAAATTAAGAATAGGAAGTGGTGAAGAAAGCGGCATTTGCACATCTCCTGTTTCTACACAGTGAACATGGCACATTGCAGCAGATTCGGTTCCATTTACCGCGCCAGCCTCTCCAACGCGCTTGCATGTGATTGCATTTAAACTGAAGCACAAACGCTTCACAAGTGTTTTGTGCAAAACGTTGGCTTATTTGAAAGAAACCTGCCTAGCTTTCGTCAGCGCTACGCCATATTGTTGAGATAATCCTCAAATGCACGCTAAGCTGCCTCGACGCAAGCTTCGAACAAAGCCATTGCGATGCAGCTGCGTTATTTGGACAGCATCAATTTTGAAAAATTGCAACGAAAAGGAGATGCTTTGAATTGTTTTACATGTTATTTGGCCTTCCTCTAGGCGTCCGTTAATATGAAATCGATGCTGCCCGTTTAAAAGCCCACGTTTTTCACATTTGGAAAAAGCGCACACGGTTTTCAAACCCCTACCTCCCAGCATACCGATTGTAAGAACAGAAACATTTGAAAATGTTCTCAATTGTGGACGGCTCCTTACTTTGATTTTTCTGTGCAACAACCGCACATATTGATGTTTATTCCAGTGCTGGACAAACTGTGGATTGGCAAACGTGAACTTCCTTTCGAAATTTTCCTTTATTATGGAATTTTCTTGGCCGGTTCAATGACAGTGACGTACCCTGAAGGTTGCATTACGAATAGTGTGTAGTTTTGATCGTTTGCAAGTTGAATTTTTGTTCTCATCTGACCAGTATTGCTTGTCGCTATTCATATCGAGAAGTTTATGTGAAAATTCACAGCTGAGTGGAAAATACCTTGTTCTTCTATATCTTCAAAAAAAGAGCAACACCTGCAACAAAAGCGAGTGAAAATTAAGGTGCTTCTGATATTTTTCAGATATATGGTTCTCGGAAGCAGTCCAAGAGATTGTATTATCAAACACTGACGATGAAAGTGGACGAGTTCGAAACCAAGCGCCAGTTCAAATGCATCTTTGTCAACCCTTCCCTGAAAGAAGAGGACGTTGTATTGTATCCGAATCAAAACGGCTGTGTTGCGAGCTTGTTGGAAGAGTGCAGAAAAAAGGTGAGCACCAGCAGAACTCATTCTTGCCGTTGCCGTACAACTGGATAACATTTGTTTTTTTGTTCGATGTTAAATTTAACCTCGCTGAAAATTTAAAAATCAAAATACGTGGTAGAGAAAAGGTTAGGAACCACTGCTTCAAAAACTTGCGTAGGCTTCACCCACTCAGTCTACACAAAGTGTGAAAATGTTTGTGTATTTGCGAAAACGAAGCCACAATCGATTATCGCCAAGACTCTGCACTAAAATTAAGAAATACTTGTCGCTACAGCTTAACACAACGGTTGGTTGGTCTGACCTTCTAGCGCAGGGTTGGAGAATAAATTAGGCTCGGGGGCAAATTTGAGAAGGCCGCGTTCGATGGAGGGCTGTACCTTGCAATTTGATCGTAAAATAAAACAAAAATGGTACACAGAAAAAGTTTTTATTTTGCTTAATTGTTCTTGTGCAAATACACCATCTAGTGCATGGATCCCAATCTTTCTGTAACTATGTACCCCTAAAATTTCTTATAATAAAAAGGCTTGGCAAAATGGCAGATATCCAATGAATTTTTAATAGAACTTTTATAATTTAGAATATTTGGAAATATATTTTTCCCTTCTATTGCTAACCTTAAATGTACCGCTTCAGATAGGCAAACGTACCCCTAGGGGTACATGTATGGGAACCCTGATCTAGTGCAAGCATCTCAATGCGACAAATGTAACTTGACACACTTTTTCAAAAAAATTTAGATTTGAAGAATTTTCCTGAATACTTCCGCGGGCTGCTGAAAACGCTCTGGCGCGTCACGTGGCCCGCGTTGAAGACTTTTTAAAATTCTTCAGTGTGTAAATAAACAAATCCAATCTAATTTTATTTTAGTCACATCCGCTTTATCGAGAAAGCAGCTTGCAACCTATCTGTAAGTAATGCGGCATTGTCCTTCACTTACAAAATGAAAAGCATCTTCCCACTTAAGTTAGATTTTTCTGCAGATTCTTCCCGTTACAGTTGAATAATTTCAAATTTACTGCAGGACAGGGTAGCAATGACAAATAACATCAGATGGAAACTGAAGCATTTTGAGACTTTACGTAGTTGTCGGACTTTGATCACTTGATAACACTGATTTTTTACTTTCGGGCAAGGTGGTGGGAAATCATTAATGAAACCCGGCTAAACACAACTGTGATTGAACCGTCACACTCACAATACATGTTTAACCATCACAAATAAATATCTAGAGTTAATGCCATTGTTGCTAAATACTGTCTATATGGTGTAATTGCGTAATAAAAACGGCTTTGGAACTGGATTGCTTCTAACCAAAGTTTGAGCTTCAAGGCATGTAAAATGTATTTCACAAATTTTCACGCATTTAGTTTTAAGGCTACGGTTGATGCTGCAGACCAGGATAAGCTATATTTGTAGCATGCCAGAGTTACCATAGATGAATTTTTGCGATGGTCTTGACATTAAGCTTACATCACCATTAGGTGGGTTACAGTCAGCTGGTGTGCCAGAAACAGCTGCGCAAAGGTTTACTACACTGCAGACCCGATATAACGCGGATGTCGAGATCCACAACATCAGACCGCGTTATACCGAGGTATTTTATTACGTAACAAATGGTATACACTCATGACCAAGAACATACATTTCCATGACAATATGATGTTTATACTAAAAACGAGTCCAGGGTTGACAGTTTCAGTGCTTGTCTATTATTTTTCCTTGCGATCTCTCGTATTTCAAGTTTAGGACGTGAATCTTGTCCACGTTCTGACACTCTAGCCACTGCAAGGCTGTATCGATCGCTGCTATGGATCACGTAGTTTTGGTGGAGGTGATAGTAGGTCATCATCTTCCTCAATATTATCTATATCGGTAGCATGCTCATTCGTAGAAACATTGAGAACACAAATCAGTTATGAAATCGGGGTCCATACTCAAACCGCGTATATCCGATTCCGCGTTATATCGGGTCTACAGTGCACTTGTTTTTACTCATACAAGTTTGTATTTTATTATCACCAACATCAACACGGAACTTAAACCTCAGCTGAAGGTCAGCCACGATACTAATTCTCTATCATTTACACAACGTTTGTTTGATTATAGACAATTGGTAAAGCATACTGCTTGAAACATTTTTTTAGCTTACACATCAAATCCTTGATTAATTAACCTGAAAATGTTTGCAATTTTCGGAATTGGGGGAGGCGATTTCCTCCCCCTGGCTACGCGCCTGGTGCTGTGTTCCAACAGTGCTGCCTAAGTTAGGCTGTGTTGACTGCATTAAACCGAGGTTTTCCATTCTGTTTAGAGAAGAACGTCTTCTTTTTGGCGCTGATTTTCAAATCCAAACATAGGAATGAAATCCTGTTGTAGCCGATGTCCTTGATCTTGCACCTGGCTGTGGCGCTTAACTCACCGAGTGGAACTTTTATTAGATTCATGAAGTCAGTTCTAATTTCACAGATTGCGTTCTGAAAAAACCTTAAAAGCCCACGAGCTTCAGCTGACGTCACGAGTAGTTGATGAAAATGCTCTGCAGTTTACTTACTTCGTGTAGGTATGATTAGTTGTGAAAACGTGTTTCCTGCTTTTTATTTGCTTCTCACACTAACAACATGAATTTTCCAGCGATACAGTGTGACCGATTGCATGCCGCAAGAATGATTCTGAATTTACGGGTTTTTACTTTGCAGTTAAATATCGAGAGCCACCATGAACTGCGTCTGCTTGAGGTCATTGGAAACAAAATTTGCGATATTTGTCGAAGGGAAAAGCCTCTTTCAGAACTGGCCTCCTACGGCCAAACTACAAAACTTCACAGAATAGAAGTCGTTCCACCAGATCAGAAAGAGGTATTTTTGATGTTGGTGCCAGCAACACTACTGTTTCATACTATTTGCTTCTATTAAAATCCGTTTCTAATGTTATGTCGACATTTCAATCACAACCACTTATTCAATCTTAATTCGTGTTTGATGCAATTTGCATATTTCGTGCACGCGACAGCTGGCTTAACTACATCAATAATGTTGTGCCCTGAAGCTGTGTGTTTTGCTCGTAAACATGTGATATTCTTCGTGGAATTTTTGCTCCTGCGCGACTTCTCAGCTGATTAAGACAAAACAGCGCCGCTACTGTTTGCCCACTTCTTTAAACAATCTGGACGCGATCGTGTCTGAAGCGATAACGCTTAACATGACACCATTTCTCGTTTCGCTTGAACAGATCGGCGAGGACGAAGTACTGATATGCATTGTGCACTTCCACAAAGAAATTTACAACACATTCGGAACGCCCATCTTGATAAAAGTCCGCACCGGAGAACGTTTTCACGACATCAAGGAGCGCATACAGAAAGCGATGAAAATTTCTGACGACATATTTGAGACCTACAAGATCGCAGTCGTTGTCAACGGTCAGGTGAGGTGTTCGTGTAAGGCGTTTCTGCTGTTTCACCACCACGCTTCCTTGGCATTGTTTTGACTCTCGGCTTCACGTCATACAACCATTCTTAATAGACTTCCGGGTTTGTTGCGAATTGCCTGTCACCAGTGGTGCGTTTCTCAATAGCACAGTGTTACACAGTCATTTTCGCAAATGAAAGCGCGTGGCTGAAATATGTTACTATCACCAGGTTACACGATGCGCGAAAACAACAACTGTCTACGTGTTTTTTTTCTACAATATCTGGTCTCCAACAGCGCGGAGGTCGGTTCTTTTTTCGTGAACCGCGTCAGCATGACGTAGTATGCAACTTCGGAGGGTTCAAGGTGGTGCGAAATGACTGGCAGTTAGCAGTCGGTCAAGCGGGTGGCAAATTAAATTGAAACGAATCAAGAAACGTGCAACGCTGTTATGTTTATGTCCACGTTATTATTTTACGAAAGTAGCGCATCAAATATACCGCCATTGTCCCGAACAATCACCGAGTTTCCCGCGTTTTGAGTGTAACACATCTTTTGTGTATTTGCTACGAAGTTTAAAATGAGATAATGACATAAATGCAGCAATAAGTAAGATGGAAAAGTTTTTGAGCTCGTTATTGTTTCTGGAAAAATTATACAAATGAAGAAGTTGTTTGAGATTTCTTTGACAAAAAAGGGCAATCGGCAATTTCGGCGTCAACAGTATGTGTAAGAAGTGTTATGACGCTGTTCACATTTGAAAACACGGCTGTGTTACAGGTGAAATACATGTCTGAAGATCTTGATATTACGATCAATCTGAAAGATGTCATGCCGTCGTCACACCAGGTAAGTTCAGTAGTCACTGCAGTACGAACGGCTTATAATGTGCCGCGTGAAGTGTGCGCAATTCATACTTTCCTGTTGTTGCATCCAATCGAGCGACTTAAAGTGCCACGACGCTTGTTTCCATTATTACGGACACTTATTTCTTTACGTATTGACTTACAGGGGGCCAAACTATGCAGCAAAGCTTGGATTGGGCTCGACCACTTAAACAAGAACTCGAAACGTCACCAAAGTCGCACTGGCTACACCGAGAAAGCGATAAAAATACATAACTGAACTTTTCGCTGGTTGCGGAAATTCACTGTCTCCTATTTCTGCTATACGCTTTTCTTTTCTTGTCGACAATACCTTTTTTTCGCCGGTTATTCGTTGCGACGGATCAACTTGGCGAACGCATGTATTTAAACGTTAACTTTTTGTGTAATGTTGGTTTGCGCATGCTAGCTTTTGATCGTAACGTGTTCGCTGTGCGTGTTTGACAGGTTTCGTTTCCATAGAACCGAACCCGCGACGCGAACGGTATGATAACTTTATTGGACAGTTTCGACGACTGAGCCACTTAATTTGAACAGCGAAATATTTGCTGCTCAGACTTCTGCATATCTTCACTCACGCTGGAGTGTATTTTGGGCATTCTGTACCAGCGGCGTCGCTCAAAGAGGATGCTGCATTATGCTACAAACGTTTAGTAGTTTTACCCTCCACTGGGGGAGATTTGTTTATTTTGAGGGGTCAAATGTGTGTGCGCGATTACTTTATTTTCTATCGGAAAAGAGAAGATTTCTGTTTTTGCTTTGATTTCAAATTGACGGAGGTGACTCAAATTTACGGCGTGCTGTCTCAGAAAAGTTGGCGGTGTGCTGAGAAGCAATTTCATCCAGGGGCAAATTTCGTTCGATTTACCTGCTGCACCCGTGAATCGCAACGTGCTCGCATACCGCTTGTAACTCGAGTAATTTTTGTGCATAATCGAATTTTAAATGTTATTTGGAAGTTGCTATTAAATATTTTCGTGACACACATCGCCTTGCGCACCTTGCTGAATCGCCGCACTGCTAGACACTTAGACCAGGTGGTGGGATAGCACAATGGTGGTAGGATAGCACAATTTATGAAACAGTAAGCGCAGCACAAATACGCGCGCATCTCATTCTATATTCAACCAAATCACGTGCAACAGCAAACGACAATTTGTGTGCACATGAGAGTAAGACTGTCTTTGACAAACTTCCGCCTCCACCATTTCGACGTTGGTGTGCTATGGTTGGACGATTGCATAAGGTTGTCACAGTTTTGTTGGCAAACGCGCAACATACTTGTGAGACGTATATCGTAGATAGCCGTAAAACTTAGCACAACCATAGTTTTAACCTCAACGCATCTACACCGTTTAGATAATAACGAAACAAACGTTTATCACGAACGAAACCTAAATTCTCGTATAGTTTCAGCGCTGAATGGTTGGTCACTTCCGTTTCCAGAACAACCTGAAAAAAACAAGCCTTCGAATTACTGTTTTCGAATTACCTTCGAATTTAAGAGCAATGTATTGTTTGGGCAACTGACAATGAAGCTTCCTTTCCGTGGCAGAAATAGCGTAGGCGAGGTGGGTGGTCATTGATGCTAGAGAAAGAGAGCGAATCATTTGCAAGGCTATTTTGGTTTGACGCTAGAGAATACGATAGTTTCATTATATTCTCCATGTCCCTCCAGTTGTGGTAGTTTGCTGGCTGTCGCCTTCGTTCCCCCATCCGGTAACGCTCATGGCTAATAGTGTTATACGGTGGTGGCAACAAGTCAACTACTGTAGCACCGCGCAGGAAGCTTTCCGAGCATGTATGTCCAAAACGCCGAGAACAAGGCTAGATAGGCCGAAGTACCATTTTGTAAGACGAGCAGTGTTGTATTGTTACACAACACCACATGACAATTCCACGTATGCCAAGAAAACAATCGCATCTGCACAAAGTTCAATATTTCATCAAGAGGCAGGAAACAACAAATGGAGCCAGGTAAGCCATTCTTAAAGTGAGAATTGAAGGCACTATATATACTACGTTACATATTCATTCATTCACTCATGGTCAGTGTGTGCACGAACTGATTTATACAACAAATGAACAGCAATACAACTCAAAGCCTACCAAATTTTCATACACAAACTGTTGCTCTATACCAGAGGTCTCCAACTTTTTTGCTTGAGGGCCACATAAGATAATGCACGGCCGTTCGAGGGCCGGACATCTTGCGTAATAGTATTGTTTCGAGATATGTTGCCAGGCCCGTAACCAGGGGAGCTCGGCCACCCTACAATTTTTTTCTCTTCTGGAAAAATGTGTTGCACATAATTTGAAAGTATGGCCGAAGTTTGAAAATTTTGGACCTCTCTCAGAAAACTCTTTGCCCCGCCTGGTGTCCCAAGCTGCTTACTGGCCTGTCTGATAACAGATGATTCGTCAATATATTTGTTCATTATTGACAAAATGCCTGTGCAGCCAGATATGTCGCGGGCCGGATTTGGAGACCCCTGCTCTATACGCACAAACAGCCTGTCATATACAGATGTTGAAAATTCAAGGTAAGATTACGTTTCCAACGAAGAAAAGAGCAATCTGAATATTGGCTTATTTAAAAATCCAAATAAGAAAAAGAGGAAGTTTGCTAATACTTCGATCCATCAAGCGTTTTCTGCCACCTTACATATTAATGCACCAGGAATTTAAAAAATTTTCCATTCTCAAAATAGCTTTCCGAGCCTGGTGCGTAAACAGCAGGAACAAGCACAACCTCAAAAATGCTATAGCCAGTACCAAAACGTACGGCGCTACTGCTCTCGCCCTACTTGGCGAACACATTGGACCAGATCGAAAGAGAGCTGTGATCTCCTGTCAGAAGTTTTATTCCAATAAAATGCGTCTAACCTTTTTCATTTAAACAACATTGAAGGTCGTCTTTGATACAAAAGACCAACAATCACTTCAAAATCGGAAAAATATTGTTTACTGTACATAACAGGTGTTCATGCGGCAAGGTCTAGTGAAATTTAATTTATTCCAAACGAACCAGTCGCAGATCCAGGCCTGGAGTTTTTTGGGGCAATCAAATAGGTGGGCGCCGAGAAGGTCTTCACTTGTTTAAAATGCAGATTTTTTTGGTGGTGGTAATGGTTGGACATCACACAAAAGTGGTTGCCATTTTTCAGCGAAGGAAACGGATGTTCTTGTTGGTCGAACTATATTATGCTTCAGGGAATCACCATAGTTTGGAAGCGTCTTATATCATAAATTCACAAAGCTTTTGAAACGGTTCCAAAACGATGGGCCCTCACTTTTCATACACTGCACAGCCATGTAGAACACTGTTGGTGACCGCAATAATCTCGTGTATCTACAAGAAGTTTTTAACTGATAGCTGTACGCTGAGTTTAATATTCTGGGCTAGATCAGAAAAATCAAAATCTGAAACGTACTCCCCACCTTACAACTCAAGTCCTCCAATAAATAGTTAAATGACAATTACGTTTCAAGGCGCAACTTGTGGAGTTAATGTGGATGCCGATGTATATTTGCTGAAGCGACAATTCAGAAGCACAAAATGAATGAAAAGTATTTTCTATAATATTAGTTCCATTTCAGATAGCTCTGCTGGCTGCTGATGCCATGAAAAAGAAGCCCAGAATGGCATGATAGATTCACACTTGACCTAAAAGCATATTGCCCTTAAATACATTTGACGCCGCTAATAAAGGCAGAATTTGAAGCAAGTATTTAATGTCGTTTGATGGTGAAGAAAAAATTTTCAAGCGCCCTTAACCAAGTTATGAAAATAAGTTTACTTACGACCCTGTTCAACAGGAGCAAGACACCGCCATCACATTGTCTAATGTCTTTTAACGTGCGTTGTACATAATGTAAGCTATTTTGCTTCAGACGTACCTGTCTATGAACAAACATTTTTCTTGCAGCCAACACCGCCACAAAATTTACCAAACAAAACGTTTAAACTTTTTATCAAATTATTGTTTATCCGTTGTAATTTAGATGAACTAATTAGCAAACAAGCTAAGTATCCGCTGCGGACTTTACGTATCACAAACGATTTGTCATTTCATTATCTTAAGCCATCAATACATCACAACGCAAATGTTCACCACAACAAAAAGACTTGTGCTGTGTACTGACCCACATTGAAAGCCCAGCATTAATAAGACAGCCACCGTTTCAAAGCGAACATGGGGTCTCGGCTTTTTCCCAGTAATCATGTTACCAGGCAGCTTATCAAGAAATTGTTTACACTAAAACAGTTTCCTTCAATTTGCAGTTGTACGAGCGGTGTGAGGTGATGCTTTTCTCTAAAATATCTGTACAATACATTGTCGACCGGTAGAAGCTGCCTGTTGAGTTTGCCACAAAAGTAGGGACTCCATTCATTACAGCTCAAACGTTCTACACGCTGCACTATAATTCAATGCTATTCGATTACTTCAAAATCAGGGGATTAGTTCCGACAAAAAGGCTCGTCCACTCACTTTTTGTTGCAAAACTAGGATAAAGGTCAAGCGCGAACTCATGGATTGCACGGGCAACACACCTGAAACTTGCTTTTCGTTTGAGACATTTAGAATCTTGCGTCAGTTATGATTTTTTATACTGAATTCCATTTCAATACTACTACCTTGCCTTTCAACGCTTTGAAGCAATATACTTGAACCAAATGGAGAATCGTGCTAACGAAGAAATGGGCTGCGTTTGTGGTTACCTGAGTAAGGTTTGGTGGTTCTCACGCGCACAAGGAATGACGGAAGAGCAGTATGGTTACTAAAGGAAAGCATTGTTCATCCTATCCGGCAATAGAGGCCGGGCAGGTTTTACCTAGCCTTTAAATTCGGCAGTTCCACGAGGGGTAAATCTTTCTTTAGGCTTAGAGCAGCGATTCTCCACTGATATGTCGCGAACAGCTTGTAAAAAACATATAAATGATACTGGATTTATTTTTTTTCTCTCAAAAAATAAGTTAAGAGAAAGGCACGCGTCAGACGCGCGCAGAATTCTCGTCGCCAGAAAAAACACTATTCGTTTGACAGAAATTTGT
>JGI24158J21664_10001916_pt1 | contig 24399 bp, 16 predicted proteins | sample Ectturendosymbi3_FD_21664 | JGI IMG/M metagenome (IMG submission 21664) | reverse complement strand
TTAATTTCTGCTTATTTTGCCATAACTTTTGAACCAGAAATGCTAGAAAGTCCATCAAACCCTCTAAAGACTCGTATTCTAGCCTAGAATCCAAAAAAACTNNGAANCACAAAATCGGCTCAATTGTTCGACTCCCAGGGGATGACGTCATCATNCAAATGTAAACAAATATGCATAAGCACCCTCTGATTATGTAAACATCAACAGAAAACCCGAGATCTCAAGCTAAAAAATCTTTGCGATCTAAACTACAATCTAAACTTTATGTTTCTGAAGCTTGATTTTTTGTCAAAAGTGTTTTACGTATTTCAAATGCCCGTATTTCTCATCTTCNTCAATACTAGAATTTGGTAGGGAGCATACAATCAAGCAGTTGCCCGGTGAATCAGCAGACTTCTGCACGCCCCTGACGTTGATTGAAACTGTTTGGAAATTTCATGTGGTTGATTTATTTGATGAAGATGTTAATTTGCTATAAAGTTTGATTTTTTTTCTTTTTATACTGCTCACCTCAGCGCTTATTGTTTCATGTGATTTGCAGTAGGGAGGATTTGAAAGTGTGTGGGATTTGTGAGGGAGACGTACAAAGAAAACTTTGAGCACTTCAGAACCAGAAAGTAGTCTATTGAATATTACATTCAACATATAATTTGGTGGTGCCAGGAAGACATTGATCCCTCAGGTCATAAAACGTAGTTCAATATTGTCATCATGAAGCAGTGGTTCTCAACCTTGTTGGAGGGTCTGCAACTTTCACGTTTCCGAAAAGATTCTCCGAACCGTTCACAAGTGGAAAAATGAAACATGATTTCCTTAAAACCTAGGTGTATGCATCAGACCGCCACTAAACCTTGAGACTGACTCACAAAAACACTGGGTCTTGATCGAAGACAGGTTAAGAACCACTATCGTAAAGGAGCCGCTCTCGCATAGATTTACGCATAACTGACCAAAGTTGATATTAGATTTTCTATACGAACCGATAGTTTTCTTGAGACGAGCAACATCTTGAAGATGCAGCAATAAAGTCAGATCGAAGGCAGCAATAGTCGTCGCTTGGCTGACATTGTGTTTCGCCACAGATTAGCGCTGAATAAAAGTAGTTGCGTTAGCCTAACAAACTACTATAACTTGTAAAAAACTTTGAAAATAAATTAATTTTGGATTCGGGCAAACAAAATAAAATTTTCATGTGAAGAGCAGGGTTGTAGTGCTAACATAAAAGGTGTGGGAACGCACACAAAAATAGCCATTTTAAAACAGCTTCAAACACGTTTTAAAGCAAAACTTCAAAAAGGTGTGGGAACGCCGTTCCCACGCGTTCCCGCCCCACAATACTCCTGGTAAAGAGTCATTTCAAGGTCTACGAAAACATTTTCATGACAGATTGTTTTCTCAAGAAAAGCTTGGTTTAAGATACACATATAAACAGAATATGTTTTGCTTGGTTCAACTTTTCATCAAAATTTCATTTTTCATCTGTTCCTTTAACTGTATTTGAGCTGTGAAAGTAGCCCTGACCTACAGTCAGATATGATCGTAGGACTAATGAGTTTCCGATATGCAGGCAGTTTTCAGAGAAGAAATTTTAAGCAAAATTCAGCGACTTCGAGTTTAGTGTGTGAAAATTACTCCCGGATGTCTCAAATTCACTGATGAAGTGCAACAGCTGGAGTTTTCCACAAAATCTAGTTTCTTCTTGATATTTAATTTTTCTCACAAATTTCATTTAAAAGATCCGACACCACATTTGTCAAATATTTATACTTGCAAAATGAGCAGATGATTCAAACACTTGTCACTTGCAATTTGTCTCCTCCACCTTAAAAAATATTGAAATTTTTCCCATTTTGTTTTTGAGACATAAATTCATTTGATATCCACACACATGTAAATGAAGCGTGACCTTTTGCGACACAGTTCACAGCTGCGAAATCGCAACGTGCTGAAGGTTGAGACACTTCTCCGAATGGAGAGATCCCAGTTTTTGATGATTCGGCCACGTGACCAGAATGCCCCAATAAAGATTGGTGCGGCGCGTTCATACTACAACCACAGGAAAAACAACCCAGATGTTGACCAAGGAACAAGTCGCGTGATAACATCTTCAAACCAAGCAGATATATTAGCTCTTCTGGCGATTATTTTATGATTAGCCGACGTTTCGCCCACCTATTGAAGTGGGCTTCCTCAGGGCAATGTTTTTTAACCACGTATAACATGCAACTTACTCATAACAATCTTCAAACCAATTTGTTTCTATTTCGGTGTGGAGCCAGCAGAACTACTAGCGGTTGCCGAAAACCATCAGATATTTCGATTCCTCTTCAAGCTACCCCAAATTGCACGAACGACCGTTTTTTGATCAATAATAGAATCTGTACCTTATCCAAGGTGTTACGGTGAAGCTCAAATGATTCATTGAAAATAAACTTACAGGTTTCGAAGCACAGATTTTCCCAGTTTTGCTGAGAACACACTAATACCTTTGCAGACTGTATTAGGTGGTTCACGAAGGTACTTTGCGCTACATGTAAAGTTGACTACGGTAGCCATCGAGTCAAAAAAGACATGTCAAAGCATTCACTAAGTTTCCACAACGACGACACAGCAGAATCAGTCAGCAATGTTTTCAATAGGAAATCGATTTAAGTAATTTACGCATACTCAGTCAGTCCCAAAAACTGCAAAGCAAAGGCGATGAACGGCTAAAGCAAGACATCAGGAAAGCAAGCGTAAGATGATGAATGACTGAAGCAAGACATCAGGAAAGCAAGCAAAACTACAATCAAAGGTGGTCTTATCAACACTGAAAATCAAAACTCACGCCAATTCCGGAACGTCTAGCGTCAAGCAATAGCGAAGTTTTAGAGACTTTGGAATGCGCGAGTTATGTGAAATCGATTTCATGTTAATAAACTTGTTGAATAATCCGACTGCTTCGCCTACGGGGACTTCTTGCTGGGATGTGGATATGTGCAAACTACGCACATAAGTTGTTTACTAGGTTTTAGTTGGCTTTATGAAGCTTGTTTGTGCTGAAAGCGTACTGTCAAAATCACATAGTTTGAGACCAAATACATTAGTTTCCACAAAATTATTTTGCCGTCAGTTAGATTTTACAAATTTGAATACCTTTTGAAGAGTTTTTCTCTTGGTAAACTATAGTGCACAGATTTTACTCATTTTCACAAATACGTACATATGTGGAAAACGATGCTTTCTGCTTTAAATTGTTGTGCATTTCTCAATTTTTTAGCTAACAACATTTTGTATTAAAAAGTGAGGCGTTTTGTGATGCAAGTTTTGAAAACATTTAATGGTGCACAAGCTCCTTGCTTAGATTCGCCAGCAATAAATATATAAGGAAGAGTTATTTGTGGTAGTAATCGATATTATTTGTGGTAGTAATCGAAATATATGGGTTAGTTGCCAACTTGCTTTCTTACACTTAAATTGTGTTTGCAGTATTTTCTTACGAAAACTTACCGGAAGATTCTTTTACAAAGCTTAAGACAACGATAGGTAAGATCGATGAAATCAGTCCACGCAAAAATGTGAGGGAGTAAATCCTGTTCATCTTGAGTATCCCTTGTCCAGTTTGTATCTCAAACAAAAAAGTTGGAGATTCAATTGTAGTTTCTTACTGCTGAAAATATACATGTTAAGAATTAAACTTCGCTATATACTAAAAATGATTCCTCTACCAACATTCTTGTGTATCTCAGCAGAAAATGAGATTGATCATATGTCATCATGTTTGCAAAAGTTTTTAATGGATAAGTATGTATCATTTAGTCATCATAAAAGTTACAAGTTAATACACAACGAAAACGGCCAAAATAATATTGAAATATCTTCAAAATTTCAAAATATATGTTTTGCGCATGAGACGAATCGTGTGTCGATATTTTAAACAAAATATGTATTTTAAAGATTTTGGCGTTTTTAGATGTGCTGATCTTTTCGCATCTAAGCATTTATGAGGAATGTTCGCAAATGAAACGTGTACTACACGACTCTTAGCTACACGTTCAGTTGTAATCACTGAAAATTGTTTACAGTTTTTGACGTATCATCTTTCTTTTATTGTTCCATTAAAGTTTGTGAAATGCCTATGTTGTTCAAGTTACATTTCGATTCTGAAAATGTTGGATATCTTTGTTGGCTTGGCAATTTATCAGAAAAAATTGTCAACGAGATAAATCCAGCGATACCTTTGCTTGCCGCAAAAATGCCAGACATCCGGCATGCCTTAACTTTCAATCAAAAACTTCGTTAGTAGTACTTTGAACAATCTTCACTTCATTGTATCTATGAAAACTTTGATCATAGAAAACATCATGAATTCCGTTTCAACCCCCACTTTTGAAACTCCTTTGCTTAGTTGAAAAAAAGTCATGTAGATTTGAGACTCGTGTACACAGTTGATTGGGGATGACAGAACGAGAATTAATGTTATAATCTATCTACACGGGTAATTGGAGATGTTAGAACCACAGCTCACTTACAGAACGGCGGTCAACCAGCACGGTTGAATAAACGTGTTCTTGCATGGAAGAGTCCAGAAGTTTTTCAAGTAGAACGATAGCGAACTACCTTTCTACTGTAGTTAAGTCATCCCGCTCAACCGTGCTTGACCTCCCAAAAGGCAGAAACAAAGCGTGCGAAGCCCTTGTTAAGTCAGAAACCGTCATTTGCGCCGTCTTTCTATTCTTTCAACAGTTTTTTCAACGTTATGCACGTAGCGCTTTTGCATGCAACTTAAGATGGTGTACAGTTTTAATGCATGTGGCTAACACGGTTTTGATTCAATTGAATGTGTTGAATAGCAAAAGAGCTCAAATGTAATTAAATAAATTGGCTGCTGTTAATTGCAGTTCTTGGTATCTACGTGACCACGGATCAGCGATTTCTACCGTTGCGTAACGCACTTTTACATATGCCCAAAATAGCAATGCCGCGCCTTTCCCTAAAGAGTTTGGTTAATTATTGGTGTGATATTGTAATGCCAAAGTAAAGAGCCATGTTTCAACACAAAAATGACCAACCTTCATTCAGTAAAGAAATGAATTGGAAATCATAATCTAATTTCAAGGAGAAACGGCCAGTAGCATAGGTTTTAATAATACAAAGCAGAGATTACATTTTTATTTCAAATTAGGAACTTTTGCTAATCTCTTTATTCAACCGTGCAGGTAGACCACCGTTCAGCAAGTAAGCTGTGGTTCTAACATCTCCAATTAACCGTGTAGATAGATTACAACATTAATTCTCGTTCTGTCATCCCCAATTAACTGTGTATATGACGCTCAAACATACATGGCTTTCTTTCTACACTTACTACTTCATGGTGCGGCGTCATATTCCTTTAAAGATCTACATTATATTGCTGGTACTGCCAAATATGAGACATACGCATACAGGTCGTTGCTAATGCAAATGCTGTGAAATATTTTTAAAACTTTGTTTTGTTTGTAGTCCATCTCCACTTGCGCAGTTAGTGCATGTTACCACTACTTTATTACGATATTATATTATAAGTGCTTATTTACTCACACATTTACGGAGTTACGGAAATCAAGCTTCGATTTCATACTTGCTCGTTTGTTACATTTTTCTGCATAAAGCACCTCTTCACTGTATTTTCTTCACGACCTTAGTCTTTCCAGTGGGAAGTTAGAAGAAAATAGTATACCAATTATTTTCGTAAAATAGTAAAGTCTGAAGCTTATGCGCTTACTTAAGCTAACCTTTAACGCTTTTGAAACTCACTTCCATTTTTTAAAGGCAAATACAATTGCTGTGACAATTGTACTTTTTGTTCGGAATTTTCAAGTTTTATTTCGTTCCAAAATTCTTCTTTTTTGTCTATTTTGGTAAAGCTGTAACAAGAGAGAGTATCACATTTTATAACGTTTAATTGGGCAAGAAATTGTGTTCCTTTGACATCAACGCGTAACTTAGCATTTTTCTGTTACTAAAATGTCTTTGCTTCATTTTGAACGCAATTGAATGTTTAATTGCTTTCGAAATCTATGAACTACGTTCAACTTTAAAGACAAATGTGTTCGTAAAAATTTAGGTTTCAATCCTTGGCTAAGCCTCGTTTTTTGTTCGTGAAAATTTATCACATAACTTGTGTAAGCAATATTTCTCGGATGGGAATGCAGTTATGCTTCAGAATATATTTTGTAATAATTCGGATTTTGGGTTTCTCTTGTATAAGATTTTGTATTCTTTTGTTGGTGGTTTCCTCATGCTTCCACGTTTCGTGCTGAGCCTGATTCCGGATTAGCAGTAACAGATGTTTCACCTGTCTGCGATTCTCCGATATAATGTTTGCATGAATTGATGCTATACTGAGTTGGCAGCTATCAGTGATTAGGTCAGCAGGCTTAGGTGGGTTTAATAGAACTGACTGAATATCGTTGCGTCTGTCAATTCAAAGCATCAAAATACTCATCGGGTACAGAAATCTACCGTGAATGTGACTGCTCAATTAAGGCAACACCAAAGTCAGTGGGACTGCGTTTAGCGTTTTGCATTTATGTCATATTAGACCCAGGGATTGTCTATATGGCAAGATACTTGCAAGAAAAATCAACGTGGTGTTAAGTGACGTTACAATTTTTCACAAATATTTCCCAGTAGCAAGAAACAGTTAAACACGTCAGAACATGCTTAATTTTACCTAAGATGTTAGCATAAAGCTTTACGCATTTTGGAAAATTAGAAGGTGGCAGATTATGAGAACAGTAACCGCCTGTCAGTAGAGAGATTGGGATCCACGGTTCTTGAGGTGTCATTGTAGTCATGGGTAGACCACCACAATAGCTTCTGTAAAAGGAACATTTGAGGTTTCATCCTGTTACCATTCGCCGGAAAACGTCCGAAAATTTTTTTCCTATGCCAGTTTACCTCAAGTAATCACAAATTTCTTTCTGTTGATGGTAGCATTTTGATATGTCTTTAGCTACAATCAATGGCAAATGATTTAGACATGCCGTTTTTAAATAAAAATTTATCTCAAAACTGGAGAAACGCAATATTTTTTGAATGTAAAGCCATTGGCACCAATGCACAAATTGGAAGTTCTTCTGGCCACCACCACAAACCAATATTTAGGGCCAATTTTTTAATATGACCTGACATAGGATTCGGTGAATTAAGTTCCGTAAAAATGTCCAAAATTGAAGAACTTTAAAAATTTAGTATTTATGGAAATGTGGAGGTTTGAACATATATCTTTACAGTTTATTGGCTCGTTAACCATTTCCCTACCAAGTTATTTTTTCTGGAAATTTTGCTTAGTACCAATTGTTTTCAGCGGATTTTGTTTTTTTTTGTTTTGAAAGAAGCCCAAAGATGGTTACAACAAAATTTATTGGAGGTAGCTTTTATTGAAAGAATTTTATTGAAAAGAACCAATGCGTGGTTCAATTTAAAATAAGGCACCACACGCGAGGACCCACCGCCGTGCGCGCAACAACAGCGTGTCTCTTTTCTGCGTTCATTTTGCTGCAAGCTCTGCAACATTTCTGTAGTTATTTCTTTTTGACTTTGCTGCATTGTTGCAATCATGCATTGTAGAAATCAGCAAGCAGTCGATCATAATCAGGGCAGCAACCAGCTGATATTTTCGGTGGGGTGCAAAATGATTGTAACTTGATGTTGCACATAACAACGAAACATGTTTTAGAACAGGGGTGGGCAATTATTTTGGCTCGAGGGCCACTTTCAGAAGGCCGCGTTTCATGAAATTTAATTTTAAACAGCAATTGAATTCCACAAACATTTTCAATGCAACGGTTGACTTTGCAATCGTGTGGCCAACTTCGAAATTTGTGGTTGAGTGTTTGACAGAGCTAATCTTATAACCTCCTCTACTTTCCTTCGATTTCGTGCCTTCATTTTGATGTGAACTAGAGCTGAAAAACTGCACTTGCAGAGAAATGCTGTGGCAACGTAAGCAACATTCGGAATGCCAGTTCAGACAGCTGTGAGTATCACGCATAGCTCACCAGAACCCAGGAAGTGTCATTTCATGAAAAGTATCACGTGCTTATGAATCATTCCGAAGGTAACAAAATTGGTCCTGTAATTCATTGAGAATGTTGGCTATAACCAGAGAGGTAGAGAACGTCTTTCGTACAAGTGCATTTTCTTCCTCCTTGAGCTCAGACAAATATCGTTGGAACTCATTTTCAGCGGATTGAAGGTGGTCTACTACGATGTCTTCAAACTCTCATCAAATTCTTAAACTTTTTCAATAGGACTTGACAATTTCTCAAACATAGCAACGTTTTCCAATTACTTGACGACACCAGGTTTGCAAAATGCTTGCAGATTCGTCGCGAAGCTGAATGATGTTTGTAACCTTTCGTTGTAGCTAGATTTAAGTTATCCAGTTTTTCAAAATTTCTGCCAAACACGCAAAACATTTCAACCAAATCTTGTCACCAATGTAAGACAAAAATTCATTGGTTTTCATTTCTGAGAATACCTTTATTCCGTCCTTCATCAGTCATATCACACAAACGCAGGTGGAACATTTCTTTTCGATAGCCAGCGTACAGACGGGTGGAATAGAAGAATTCCGTGTGTTGAATTCACGCAAAGTTCTTCAAACAGGCAGGTGTTAAGGCTTGCAGATTTGATGTAATTGATAATTTTATCGTGGAATCCAGCACATTTTTCAGAGGAGTAGGTACAGTTCTCCTAGCAAGCGCACATCTGTGTATGACACAGTGCGTGCCTTTTGCTTTAGAAGCAAGTTCGTGAACTTTTTTTGAAAGCCAGAACGTGATTCCACCGTTACAAGAGTTCCATCAATATCAACCCCACAAATATATTTCCACTGCAACTCTGCAGAATCAAAAAAGGTTTTACTTCTCCAGAACATCTTCACTTGTTGTTGCAGTTTGCAGTTCCTTACAAAACAGGAGCTCCTCTGAAATGTCTCCTGAATGAATAAATCTCACGAAAACAAGCAACTGAGCACATGAAGTAACATCTGTTGACTCATCCACTGAAAACATTGGAGATGCTTTCATTTCAATTATCACCTGGTCTTTCACATCTTCCAACATATCTGAAATGCGCCTCTGAATAGTATCGCTGGAAAGAGATATTCGTCTCATTTTTGCCTCACAAGCTTCTCCAAGAAGTAATTTTGCTGTTTTCAACAAACAGGGTTTCACAAGTGTTTCTCAAATCGTTTGGGTTTTATTTGCTTGGCAATTTCAAGTACGACCTCATATGATGCCTGTGTTCTTGGCGAAAACTTATGGCAAGATAAGTCGCTGATGTTTCCAACTCGCTTCATAGCGCCGGAAGAATTCAAAACTTTTATGGCATGCTTGAGATGCTTTGCCTGTAAATGCCATATCAGTTTCGATGGTTTGATATACTTACCAGCGAGAGCGTTCACACCACTGCAATACGTTTCTTCCTGAATGTTGACTGCGACTTCACAACAATAACTTGCTAGTAAGTTATGTTAGATATCAACTGGTAACTAGAATAAATTATTTGTGAGGTATTGGAGGGCTTTGGCTCTAAATACTGTATGAACTTCGAAGGTTTCACAAACTCAGCATCAGCAGCGAGAACAATGTTATACAAAACAAGCTTTGGCTTCACTGTGCTGTTTCCAACTATAGAGGTAAAACCAAATTTCAAATCTCTTCAAAATACTTGCATTTCTTGTCCATGATAAAAATCGAAATGAAAGTATCACAATAACATTGCAGGTAGAATACGTTTCTACCTGACTGCTGGATGCAACTTCACAATACCAAGCTGCTGGTATCAAAGACTACAACTGTTTTAAAATAAGAACCGTTAAACGCTTCAGTTGACACAAGCAAGATACACTGCTTGTGGTTTACTTCACCTCGGATTTCCACAGCAGACGTGCTAAATTGTGGATGATAAAACTAACAGATTGGACTATACAACGGTGGTCTGCCAGCGCAAAGACGTAGGCTATCTGTCCTTCGGGTTGCAACTTCTGATGCATACGTTGCCAATTATATTTTAAAACATATTGTGATATTTGAATTGGCAACTCCAATGCTGTAAATTGCACGTAGCAAATTACGGTATACGCAATGAACAATCTGATCCGAGAATCACATTCATAGCGATAGCCAGATTTCACGATTTTAACTTAAGTGTTAAGACAAAAGCAACAAGTTAAACATATCGTTACATTGAAATCTTTGCGTGCTCTAAAAGACTTCACTGTCTCAGATTGTGAAACGCTGCTCTAGTAGAAATAGAAGCAAGTTTCGGTTCAAGTTAGCCTGAACACTAACATTTACTGTGATGAGTTGGAGGAAATTTCGGACTTGATGATTTTTCCTGAATGCTTCCGCGGGCCACTGAAAACGCTGTGGCGGGCCACATGTGGCCCACGGGCTGCTAATTGCCCACCCCTGTTTTGTAAATTTCGGTGGGGCTGGAGCAATTGCCCGGTTGCCCCCCAACTGGTTGCGCCCCTGATCATAATAGTTTGCCTAATGACAAATCCCAGCCTACAGTCTGCCTGGAGCACTGCCAAATTCTCACCATCAATAACCGCGCTTATTTTTAGCATTTTCAAAGAAACTACAAAAACTTCAAAATGCGTCAAACCAGCTCTAAATCTTTTCATGAACGTGCATCCTTCCAATCTACAAGCAATCATTCATAATATTTTGTAAAGAGACTAAAAGCCAGCCTACAACCTTCCTGCAACACTACCAAGGTTTTAGCACGTCAGCTCTTTACAGAAAAAACTTTGTTATTGTTATAGCCACGTTTTCGACCTTGTCACTGGTCTCGTGCTTTCGGTGCATGACTTCGTATCAGCAGACACTTGCAATTACGTAATGGAGCCAAAACAGTCTCGTGCGGAAAACTACGTCGATTTGTCAAGTAGAGTAGAATAGTGGCTCGCTGCGGGTAGTCTTCTCACAAAATGACGGAGAAGTCCGTTGCCTGGTTTTTGTGCATAAAAAAGGTTTGAAAGAGAAATCCTATTCTTGCCAGCGAAAGTGCGATAATAGAATGCCAGTTTGAAACCCAAGGTTATATTGCTATTATTGGCTTCAGCATTGTGACTTTAAAGAGGTTGTCATCTTCGCATACCGTTCTGGTAAAGGTGAAAATTCCGCAATAAACGTACAGGTCTCTTTAACGCTTTTGTGATTTTTTAACGGTTTGGAATATAAGCGCCCATTGCAACTGATCAAGCACACGCTAATTCATAATAATTATTAATTGCAAACTCTTCTCTTGGAGTAGATTTCCTCACTTACAACTGCTGCTGCAGATGCGCGTCTTGTTTCCTAAAGATAGGTTTGCAACTTTATAACGTCTGGACCAGTGGTTCTCAACCTTTCGTGGTTTGAGGCCCCCTCCCAAAGACTGTCAACACTAGTGGCCACCTACTCATTAATAGGGTTTTGCAATATCACGGCAGAGCTATTTAGTTAAGGTCTCTGCTCGTGGTCCCCAAAGAACCGCTATGTGGCCGCCAAGGGGGCCGACGGCCCCGGTATAGAAACCCTGGTCTAGAGGTTATTCAGCTTGAGATGATCGAAATATTGTTGTCAGGTTTCTATTTCTTTCAAGGATGATCCCTGCACGAAAGGAAAGAGCGTTCCAATTCATGCTTCTGCTCTTTATTCCGCAACCGGCAAAGTACCTTTCAAACGTTGAAATTGATGTCTTTGGGTGGCGCTATAGCATGATTCAACTTTTGATGCTGTAAATCTAATGCGTTCGGTCGTCCTGTGTGCATGATATGGCGGTGTTACTGATTATTATTATTATCTATGTGGATAACAGTCAATATTTGATGCAACCATCCTGCAACACCGCCAAACATTTACCCCTTCAGCTCTCAAAAAAATTCCTTCCTGTCCTTGTCAGCCACGTTTACGACCTAGTCACGGTTTCACGTGCTTTCTGCGCACGATTTCGTACCACCAGACACTTGAAATTACGTGATCAAGTCAAAACATTCTCGTGCGGAAATCTACGTCGAATCAGCATGTAGATCTGTGGTTCGCTACGGATAGTCTTCTCACCAAATGACGGAGCCCCATTGCCAGACATTTTTGCAATAAAATAGTTTGACGAAGAAAACCTTCANCTGGCAGCGAAAGTGCTNAAAACATAATTTCAGTTTAAAGCCCAAGGTGACATTAGAAGATTGCGTCAGCTTATCTGGGTTAACATTCTCTCTNCCTTCACCAGATGCTTGCAAACCTTATCGCACTAAACATGGAAACCGATTACTTGTAACTGTGTGGATTTAANAAACATCCATACATGTGCCAAATTTCCTGTAGGCACTACGTCGTACACAATAGACACTAAGTGAGTTATCATTCTAATACTTCATGTGTGTCGTGCAGACTGTTGGGGCGCACGCAGCTGGATACAATACAAAGCGATTAGGTGTCCAAGCACTGATGTGCTAATGAGTCAGTTTTGCATTTTATGCCATTAAACTTAAACTCAAGTCAAATCGCAATATGCAGTATCACCAGAAATGAGAATTCTTCNGGTTTTTATTATCTCACAAAAAAGTATCAGACACCCTTCTTATGCGATTGCGTAGTTTTTTTCTAGAACTACTTACTTTTTGAAATGAAAAGTTAAAATTCTAAGCGACTTTGTTAATTAAATGAAACATGCTGGATCTGAAGCTCCTATTGGAAGATACATGCTGTACGGATGCAATGCAAAACATTTTTTGTCACATTTTTTCTCTTTTTGGTTGAATATGTTTAAACATCCGCCTTTCTACAAAAACAAACAGCCGCCTTTCTACAGAAACAAGAACAAAAATATGGATGTTATGTCCATCAATACGTCTCTTTCTAGATAGTGCGCAGATCAACGCTGTAACAGTGCTTATTGACGTGAAGCAATAAGCTTGGTCAAAGTTCTCCACTTAGAGTCGCCTTGGGCAAGGGTTTCTGCCTGGTTGCATGCACGTCCATGTGTTCTTATGTAATGGAATATATAAAACAAAAGCAATTAAAAATAAAGTAAAAATTTGAAATATACACCTTGGTATACTGACTACGTGAAAGAGTTAATTATTGAGGAGAATTTAAAACCTTGAAAAAGGTCTATATAGAAGTAATTTTCAAAAGTATAACAATTAAGCGCAGTAAGATCTCAAAAAATAAATTGCAATTTACAGAGTGGAAGACGAAATCAACGTATCAAAAGCAAGTAACAATTTACACCTCGATTAACAAGCCAACAAACGCAAAACGCTTGCAAGAATTATCGGTCTTTACAATATAAAAAGAAGCAAAACACTTAGCAATTAATAATATTCATCGGGCAGGAAGCGGTCATGCGATTATTTTTCATCCAGATTGAACAACCCTACATATAAAACAAACAAAAGCAGAAGACAAGGTGATGGCCACGGCTAAAATTTTGTTTGCTGTTATTTCTTATTGACTTTTTCTTTCCCGGTTTGAACATCGAAGGTCACTGTCATAAGGACGTCCTTAGGAACCTATATTTGAGAGCATGTCATCCTGGAAGTACTTGGTCTGCAACTGCATTCATAATCTGGAGGTGGTTTTCTTTCAGGTGACTGCTTTGCTAGATTTTGATTGGTTTTCAGTGATGCGAAAGATTTTTCATACAAGCTGTGATACGTGGGCAGTTCTTTGTCAAACGTATGTTTTAGTGAGTCGTAGTCGGGAGGTACATCCCAGGAATAGTCATTAGAAGCCGTGGATGAGCGTTCTGTAACAACAGCAAAAGATTTGGTAGATACGTTAATCAAAAAGGCTTTAATGGAAAGTTTAATCAACGCAAAAGAAAAGATGCTGAAGCGCAATTGTTACTGAAACGGGAAACGCCATATCGGTAGACCGAACATAGCCACACACAAGACAACTATCCGTAATACTGAACACTGCAGCCAATAAACCGACCTTGCCTCACTGCAAGGCACTTGCGCATCAAGAACTAACTTGTTTGTTTGCACACGAATACCAATAGTTCAGTTTAACGCTTCTTCATCGTTTGAGGGAGTTCTTATCTACTGCTAGGGTGCACTAGATCTCGGGATAGGTGTTCAGCAAGCCATTTGATTATCACGTCATCCAGAACCGTCAGGCCATGCGATCCACGTGGAGGTCGACGGAGTGGCAGCTAAGGACAATATGGTCAACGGTCTGTTTCTCTGCGCCACAAGGCGCCATAACACATTTGTGGAAGCAGAAGCGGAAACCTCCGACAACGGTGCGGAGGCGGTTAGCGGGACCCCACGCTGTTCTTGGCATGGCCATTTCAGGAGGGGTGCCGATGTCGGGGATGAAAATAGGTAGTCTCTTAGTGCTCTCCAACTACTCCGCATTCCATCGGTTATCTGCCCAGGACGCCACACCTCTGTTGTTCTTGACAAATGAACTGATGACTTGTTGTGCGGCGGAAAAACTGTGTGTCTCGATTTGAGACGTCGTGCGTTCAGATCGGTGAAGGGTGAGAGATTAGTGGAGCAGATGTCCAGGCTCCATGGCACGTCGTGTTAGAGACAATGTGGCTCCTTTGCGACGAAGCTCAGCAGGTTGGATGCCCGCGAGAATAGGACAGTGGTCCGCTGGTGTGAAAGCTGGCATCCAGTCACAGTTTGTGAGGCGTCGTTGATGACTGGGTCAATGAGGCGGGTGTGAGCACTACGGCACCAGTCAGGAACGCAGTACTCTGCTGCTGAATGGAACAGGGCTAAGGTGGCTGTTTGCAAAGTTGCAGCCTCAACAAAACAGCCAGAACCAGCAAGCCGCCTCAAGAGTGCGACGCGTGATGCTTGCTTTTTGCGAAATGACTCGAGGTGTCAGCGATACAAGAAAGTCCTGTCCAACGTTACTACGAGGTATTTGGGCTCGGAGCAAATTGGCAGCGTTTCGTCGTTTGAAGTTGACTTTCAGCTCACGTTTAGCTTGAGTGTTGTTGAGATTCGCATTTGCTGAGCACTCCTTGCGCTGCTTGCCGGTCTCCATCAGCAGGTAAAATTACTAGATCGTCAGCGCATGGATACTTTCTGGAGACGGTGGTTGGCATGTCAGAGGTGTGGATGATGAAAAAAAGGGGTGCCAAGACGGATCCTTATGGGACGCCATTCTTGAGGCGTCGTAACCTAATCCGTTTGTTGTTACCGGTGATAAGGGTGAAGCTGTGATTGCCAAGCATTTCCAGCATCATGCGGACCGTGTGTCTATCGGGCAGCAATCGCAGCAGCTTACAGGTGAGGCCGCGATGCCATACAGTGTCTTAGACTGCTGTGAGATCGACAAACACGGCTCAGGCTTTCTTCTTAGCAGAAATGCTACCCTAGACGTCTCGCGCCAGTAGGTGACCTTGTCTACGGTCGACCCTCCTGTGTCGAAAATCCGCTTATTCCTGCGAGAGCAATGGATCCATGATTGGTTCGACACGAGAGTAAATGAGTCTCTGGATGATCTTGAAACGGTCACACAGTAGAGATATAGTGCGTTAACTCTCTGGGTCCCCCAATGGCTTATTCGGCTTACGGATCGCAACTACTAGTGCTCTTCTCCAGACCCTGGTAGTTTTGAGTTGGAGCTTACAGGAAGTGAAGTGACCGCATAACCAGGAATTTAGAACTGATCTGGCGTGGTTGATTAATCTCTAAGAAAATATGATCCGAAACCGGATATTTTCTTGGCTCTAGGTGGCTCTGAGCGCGTTAGCAAGCACCTTTGGCATGAAAGGGCCAGAGATGCAGCCTCCCTCAGATGTTAGAACCTTCCACAGGTCGGACGCCTTTTTGTTGACGAGACTCCTGGACTCGCGATCCTTTTCTTTGTGTGCACCGTTCTTCACGATTTGTGAAGCGATAGGCTCTGCTGAGATGGGGCAAAGGCGAGAGGAGTGTCCGGGACGGTCAGTAACTTTATCAATGTGCTCCACGCCTTGCGGCTGCAATGTGAGACACCAATGGAATTGACAGCTGCTTCTCATCGCTACTGCCTCTTCTGGTCAAGCCGTGAAAGTGGGGACGAAGCAGCTCTGTCAGAATCTCCACTGGGGCTAGAAAGACGGAGCGATAAAGGTTTCGCACCCTTTGTCCCAGCATGACACATAGTTCTTGCGACGGCCGCACGGAATAGACTATTTAACCACATATAGCAAGCTCTCGTATAGTTCCTAGTATGCCTTCACGATGTTTGTTGTGTCCGCAAGTGTCAATCTCTCAACGGATTCTCCTGCAAGGTGGCAAAAGCGACTCCAATCAACCTTGCGAAAGTTCCAACGCTTTACCGGATCGCTTTAGACAGAAACTTTCAGCCTCGATGGCGTTATGAGATAGGGTCGGTGTTGTGACCGCGTGAACTTTCCTAGAACATGTCTGTCAAGCAGTCTGTTGTCCTGGCCGACACTCGCGAATGCCAGGACCGTGTTGGTGTCGACGTTCCATCGGCGAGAGACGTTTGGGTTGTGCAGCAGCTCAAGGTAGTTAGCTGCTGCCCAGGAACCCAGGCTCTCACTGTCAGGAGATACTGTACTGTAACCACAGTTGCCGTGCTGACAGTTGATGTCGCAAGTGTACAGACTGGGGTGTGGGAACGTAGGGATGGCCGTGTGTGTGAGTCGCGAGAGTGGAGGTTTGTAGACGTTAATGATCTTATATCATTCGACGTCTACCTACAACCACTCAGCCTTTGATTGCTCTGGAGATGATCGACCAGTGTCCATTCCAACCGCTCGTGAACCAACGTGGCAAGGCCGTGTTCCTGCTCAGGACTGACCCAGCTAAGTGAGAAGCTGGGAATCACTAGCTTATCTGTGGTAGTGCAGTGGGTCTCCTGAAGGACGATGACGAGTGCCTTGTTCTTATGAGCTAGCTCAGGGGTAGGGAACCTAATTAATATCACGGACCGCATGATTTGTGCATTACCGCTGGCGAGCCGCAAAATCAATTAATTTTATCAGAAACATATTCCAGTCAATACAGTGTACTGTAGTTGAACGATTGGTGTAAACTATAAATCAAAAAGGTTGAAGAATTTACCAACAATAATTTTACTTCTGATAAGGGGGACACTCGCATTGCTCATGTACAGAACAAGCACATAAACATGTCTTGAAAATTGTCTAGTGCTAGTGGCTACAGGCTTAATTTAAACGTTTATTCGCAACCAATATATTCTAAACAACTCGATTTAGACTTATTTTCTGAAATGTTGATGAGCAACTGTTCTTAAACTCTATGCAACAAGCTGCGTTTATTGCCTGTCTTACAAGTTGATGCAGAGAAAAAGTCACACACCACATCCATTAGAATTTTATCTGTAGACTACCTTTAAAAATTTAGAAAAAATTGACGTATGTACGCCATTCTTTACAAAATGTAATGGTAGGCCATGATATTAGGTGTCGACAGCTTTCATTGGAAAAACGACTGATGGTTTTGCAGCATCGGGAGTGTTTCGGTCACAGACGATATTAGTCAACTGACATTAAAACTTGGCGACTCTGCTAAATACCAAACAGGGTCCACCATATTTCGTAGACAGGTTGTTTCAAGGTTAATTTGACAACCTTCTTTGCGAAAACGTGGATCAGTGTATTATCATTTCGTCCAAATGCTGCTTAGCAAATATTCAAGCCACTGAACTGCCTTTTAACAGGATTCTACTTGTATGTATTTTTGTAGCATTACCTAAATGTCACGCTGAATATCAACTATTATCATTTTCGAAAATAGGGGTTGTAAACAACCACTCATGCTGCCTAATGGTTACATCAGCAAAGGAAATGTAGTAGGTTTGTACTGACTAGGTGAATTCTGGTCTGATGCTGCCGAGGGTGTGATCTGCCAGCAGTCCAGCCATTGCAAGCCCAGAACTGCGAACCGGTAACCAGACCCTTCGATCAGATTACCACTTAATATCCACTGCACCATTCTCCTGCAAGTTCCAAATAATTAGCTTTGGTAGTCCACTGGCTTGCCACCGATAAGTTGGAGACCAGCCAAGTTCTGAGGTCAGTTTATCTTCGTAAGGCGTAAAACAAGCGGCACTAGCGGCAGGCACGTCTTTTTCAGCGCCATAAACTTTGAGAATAGCTCATCAATAAGATGCTATTTGCGTATCAAGAAGTATGGTGCTCAATAACCATTTGCCATGCATTTTTGAGGTTGGTCTTGCTCAACCCACATAAAACCGCACAAAGCATTTATATAATCTGCACTTGACAAGATGCTATGATGATGTTGTTTGTCCAGTTTGCTCGTTAAGACTCTATATACACTTGTAAAGTACCCTACATTTTTCACTGCCATTTAGTCACCAAGCTGGAAATTGTTTTTGGTGCTGTTAGTAAAACAGGATTCTTTGGAGCAACCTGTTTGAATCACTTTCATGTTGTTAAATGTTCCCTTTTCACATGCTGTTTACGAAGTATCAGTGTATTGATGCAGGATTTAGATTTCCAAAAGCCGTTGCACTTTGCAACAAATTTTCGCACGTTTTAACCTTTTGCAAAAACTGTCAATTTATCAAGGAAATGTATTTTTTTACTAAGATAAAACCCACCCCAGAGCTTGCAAATGTTTCTCAGATTTAGCCTCGCTGTTAAAAATACAGTGAGCAATGTTGCCGATTCCTGTTTTATGAAAAGTTTTCGTTTCTTTATGAATCTAAAGAACGTTTCAATGGGACTGGAATAACTGCACAAGATTCTCTGCAGCATAGGAAAGAATGTTCAGACACAGCACAAGATATCTAGAATCACTGCCAACAACTGTATAATATCCGCGCACAACCAGAAAAAAACACATTTTTGCTGTTTGAAGTGACAGCAACTATTTATTTGAGTGTAACCATTTTACAGTTATCAGGTCTGTGAGCATGAGTTGGTATTCAACTTGTATAAGCCCAATTTTTATTCCAACAAACGTAGCAAATCGTTTGTTCAACAATACTCTCAGACTTCTTTGCTGACTTATTAGTCTGACGGTGCTGTATAAAACCACATCGTTGACAGTTTTCTATGGCTATACGATTTCGAAATTTGTGTGAGAACCACATGACATGCCTCTTGCTGGTGCAGTCGTTTCGGCTGTGTCCATCCAAGCGAATAGAGCTCTTTCAGTTGCCTAAATAACTTGGTTTACGCCTTGCTGAAGAGCAATTTTGAGCTCCTTTTTGTTTTGCTCAGGATTAAACTTGAATGAAAAATATACTTCACCCGCTTATTGGTCCCGGCAATCAGTTTGAGAGATAATTTCAGTGCACTCACCTTCTCTTCTTCTGCGATTCCTCCAGCAACTGTACAATAAATAGATAAACACGGCGGCAACGGTCATACCCAACCCAATTCCTATTCCTTTGTAGGCCCTGCAAACAGAGTAGTTCATGTCACCATGAAAATTTCATGCAAAGCCACAAACGAAAACTGATTCATACGTCAATTAACAAGATCAAATATCACAGCAATAGATTCGGGAATTTCCTTCAATTTTGACTAAATATGAAAACTTTTGCCCAAATATTTGATTAACATGATTAAGATTATTTTTTGCAATTAAGATCAATACTCTGTTTTATGCATCTATTGGTCATGCAGCCCACTTTTTCAATTTGTGTCAAAAACGCTATAACTCTCTCTCTCTCATTAAGAACTCTCAGGCAAAGCATGCAATGAGAATGTCGTTCACGTTACTGTAGTCCTTACTGAAATTTCATCAACAATTGTGTAACTGTAAATGACATTTTTGTTGAAGCTTTGGCCTGCCCAAAACGCACAAAAATTGCTGTGACAAACAAAATCATTTCGATACCGATACTATACTACAGGAAAAATTCGAAATCTTTCTCTTTACTGTGAAACAAGTGCGCACTATTTAAATATGATTCAACTAAACTTGCCTCAAATAATATCACTACAGAAATGGACATTTAGGTCGAAACTAACTCGGGGTTTGCGACGAAACCCAAACGTCTGCTTATCAAACGTAGTAGTTTTGGGCAAGCAATTTGATTGGTTGACATATGTGACTTTTAACGTAGTTTTTAGAAACATTTGACATGACTTTACCAGGAACCCCAAAGCACAAGGTTAAAATCTATTCACATTAACTATTTTGGAAACTCACCTGCAATTTTAAAATTTTTTTGAACTTGTAACAACTTTTACAGTCCTTAGTTTTATCGATATGAAAGTTTTCCGGAAAGGGAATTACGCATTCTCAGTCCTTATTTAAATAGAATGCAAATAATAGAAATTATTTGAATAAGGACTTACCATACATAATTTTACATGAAATCGATTTCTTATAAAAAATTTGCCGATTGATTTCCTTGCTTACCCCATTGTAGAGAGTACGTACGTTCATACAGCATATCAATTGCAGAAACAGTTACACTAAGCAGTGGTGTGTTTAAGGGAGCGAGACACTTGCCTCGGGCCACCCTTTCTAGGGCTCCCTCGACGTGTTTCCAGCGTAAATTCCTCAATTTTGTGGTGAAAAGGTGTTATACACTCATATAATATACGCCTGCTCTGAAGCAGAACAAAAGTAGCCTAAATACACTGCTTTCAAAAGAGCCCAACCACCACTGTAGTGTGTAAGTACTCTGCTGTCAAATGGGCCTCCAACAGCAACTGCAATGTGTAAGTATTTTGCTTTCAAAGGGCCCCCAAGAACAACTGGAATGTGTAAATGCCGTGCTTTCAAAGGGACCCCAACATCAGCTGTAATGTGTAAGCACTCTGTTTTCAAAGGGGACCTCAACAGCAACTGTAAAACTGAAGAAGTGGGGGCGATGACAGCTTGCTATCACTTAACTGTTATGTGTCGCTAGTTTTGTCTTCCCAACTTTCAATGTTTTTAATCTTCTGCATCATGAATACTCTTTTGCATTTTCTGATGTGTCAGTCATGCTGTATAGTCTCAAGAACGTATTCTTGGGTGGGCCGCATATCTTCTTCCTAGGCTTGATAAAAAGTCTTATCACGGTTGACTGAGTATGGTGACGTCATCAGAGGGCCCTCATTTTCAGCCTTGCCTCGGACTCCCAACTCTAAGTCCACCACTGACACTAAAGAATAACAAAACATTTTACTCAAAAGCAGACATTGTGATCAATGTGCGATTGTTACATTGAGCTATTTGATCAGCTTTTGACCAATTTCTATATAATGTTGGTTGCGGAAATGATGGGACTCATTTCATAGCATTTTGACGGATATGATCTCTGAATGCCTGTTCCACACGAAATCAAAATTACAGTATTCGAAATGTTCATCAAACTAGCGCTATAATAACGTCCCAATACGTTCAAGATCGCAGTGGGGCAAGTCTGTCGCATTCCGTTTGTGACAAACAATGCCACATCGGGGAACTGGCTGTATTGTGACGCAAAGTCACAGATTAGTAATCATTTGTTATAGTTTGTTGAACCTTTTAAAGCAGGGGTGCTCAACCTGCGGCCTTTGATCAAAATTTATGCGGCCGTGCACATGTAATTTAAAATTTAAGTTTATGACGGCCGTGCATTAATGAAAAATCTTTGTCTGCTGTATGAGGATACGTAGTAGAAAGACAGCCAAACATACATGTGGAAGCAGGCTATAGGCTCAGTGTGCGGAACCAGAACAGAAACCACGCAAAAATGTAACATATTTTGAGCTCACTGCCGGCCGTAATTCATAAAAATAAATGTAATGCGGCCGGCAATAGTGAAAAAGTTGTTCACCCCTGCTTGATAGTGATGTAACTATGCAAAACAAACTGTGCAGCGCAAACTTTGAGATGCTGTTTCGAGCGCTCTGAACATGTGCAAACCACAACGAAAGCTGGCCGGTGTGAAAACAATGCGCTTGACGAATGATCTGTGACGGAAACATTACCCCACGAACGTACGTGTGTCGCAGGTTTGCACAGCCTGAAAAACTCCTGCTATGAAAACATGCCTCTTCTGCTAACGTGCGCTTCGATTAATGCCAGTGTTTCCACTAGGGTCAGTCTCATAATCAGATTGTTGCGTTCTTGTAGATCAGATAACATCAGATTTTTTACGTCACANTTTTACAGCTAAATGCTTCTATTGACAGTAACGAACAGAGCGCAATNAACCTCTCTAATCCGAAATACAGCGAATTGTCTTCAGGGAANCTTCAGCAAGGGAATAACGAGGGAGGAAGAGGGGCACAATTATCCGGGTGCCGAATGCTATGGGGGCTCCGAATCACTGCGAAGGGCGCCAAGTCACAGCGGGGGGCACCAAAAAGTCCAAAAATGTAACAAGTACTTTCTTCAATACAGTACATTTGCTTCCGAAGACCTTAGGTTAGAAAATGGGGACGTCAAACCTGTTTCTTGTCCAAGCCGCCACTTAACCTCGTTACGCACTTGAACGACAGTCATGTGTAACGTACAGTATTCATCCAATATTGCAAAAGTAGCTTCTTTAGTTTGGGACGCAAACCACACACACATGGAGTTGAGAGATTTATGATAGAAACATATAAATCACGAATCTAAATATANCCTTTCGTACGACNACAAACTAGACGTGCACACCCACACCACAATAANAGCATTCTGCACACCATAACTTCGACTCAGAGAANTTTTNAGTAAAACCTGTGACGAAACTGATGATGAGGTGAGATTAACCCATTTTTCGCTTGCTTTTTGCACGAGGTTTTAAATAAAACATTTTATCGCGCAATTTATTTCTATGAGGCAGCTAAAAAATAGTCCACGGGAGATTAGGCAACAGTTCGACAGGCAATTAAGTATGCTAAAGACAATGCTTTTGATCGCAAACACATTGCAGACGTAGATGCCATGTGTGCCTCTCCTCGATTGTGGTCAAAATAGTATATCGCCGTTGAAGAAACCACCGGTATCGTAGAACATTAGAAATCGGAGAAAAAAAAACGGAAAAACACAAATATAAACGTTTTGAACTCAGTGTGGCGAATAATGAGAAAAAAATAACCCTTATATGTGGTGGAACATAGAGGTGAAGGGTGCTATTCAAACATAAATCAGCCTACATGGCACGGTTTCAGAACAAAGCCTAATCATTTTTGCACTCACGGTACGCTGAGGCGCGAAAGTCCGCAGTCCTCAAGATAAATAGGTTGAAAATGCAATCTTGGGAGTATTTTGGGCATAGACTGGGTTCCAATTACTGGCAAACCAACAGAGTATCCCTGCAAACCAACCAGCGTCTTCGCGGCAACAGATATAACACTTCTAGACAGTTCCGTCGCCACAGGGGGGATTTGGTGGGCTTAGACCCCTCAAACAGAGCTCCAAGCCCCTCAAATTAAAATATGAAACATTATAAATCAGGTGAATTTTTGTTAAATTTGGATGTCAAGCCACCCCTGCACAAACATAAATCCCCGTATTGATGACTTTCTGGCAACGGTTCTGCTTCTAGCTCCACCAAAGGCCACAATGGTGTCTTACTCAGTCATGCGAAAGACATCCTGAGCAGATGGAAAGATTATTTCAAAAATCTTTTAACCTCAGTCACTATCATACCACCGGTACATTTGGGAGAGGAAAAGACCAGGAAAATATGAGGTACATTTTGGGGGAGGAAAATACGAGGTTGAAGGAAAATACGAGGTGCATTTCAGGGAGGAAAGTAACATCACTTCATCCGACGCCTTACCAGATTACGACATTGAAAGCTGGGAAGCCTGCATTCTGCGATGAAATCCGATCACAAATCCTTCAATCAAGAGTTCTGTAGTTGACTCGTGTGTATCAAGTTCCCTAGCTGTTTTTCTGGGAGGTCAGCGAAAGATTGGCAAACTGGGGTGATCACCACATACACAAAAATAGAGACAGGATTGAATACACCAACTGCAATGGCACCTTTCTCCATAGCGTCCTTGGAAAAGTGTATATGCCAAGTGCCTTGAGAAAGTATACCGCGAAATATTTGAAACAAAGCCGGTTGATATCCAGTGTGGTTTTCATCCTGGCCGTAGCACTACAGACCAAATTGTAACTATTCAGCAAATTTTCGAGAAATCTTGTGAGTGCGCCAAACGCAGGGCCCCGACAAGGGGGGGCGGGGGGCAATGCCCCGCGGCGGCACTTTTGGTGAAAAGAAGGCATAGCAAATGGTCTTCCACGAATGAACCTGAAATTAGGGGGGCGGCACTTTTCGACTCGCCCCGGGGCGGCACTTCCGCATGTCGGGACCCTGGCCAAATGCGTCTTCACATGTTTTATCCATCTCGATAAAGCATACGGCAGAGTTTTAGTCGCAGGCGGAGTTAAATCACAACCGTTAAACCTGAGGGTTGGACTCCGGAAAAGTGTGTGCTGTCATCACTCATCATCATAGACTGTATGAATTAGATAGACAGTCA
>JGI24158J21664_10001913_pt1 | contig 24405 bp, 12 predicted proteins | sample Ectturendosymbi3_FD_21664 | JGI IMG/M metagenome (IMG submission 21664) | reverse complement strand
TTTTTAACACATAATGGTCTATATGACGCAACACAGTACGAATGCCCTAAATTGCATCCTTATTTTTCCTTTAACTGTCGCATTTCGTTTATTCCTGATGAGGCATAAGCCGAAACGTCGAATAAAACAATGTTTTCGATTATTGTGGCTGTTTTATTTGTGATAAAAATTGATTTTGCTTCTGCAAAAGTCTGCTGTTGGGTGGTAAGTGTGTTCAATTTAGATAATTTTCACCGATATCTCGGTACTTAGATGACGTCAGGTTTAGAAACAACCAGGGTGGCAACCAGCGAAAAATTTCGGAGGGGGCAAAGTCACTTTTGGCAACGATTATGACGTCATCGATGTGCTGTCAACTATGATGCGACTTTTTTGCTATGATCAGCTTACCAACATTGGTGGAGGAACCTTTTCATAGTGGGGGAGCCATGGGCGTCCGCAGGGGGGAGAAAATGGGCACTTTCTACCCCTGCTAACTGGCATACGAACCAAATAGGCTATGTCTAGAAAACCTGAAGTCAACAGTTTAATTCCGATATTAACTGAATTAATTCTTACAATGACAGTTAATTTTCCGGTATGACACTCACACTGCACAAGAGCCAGCTTCACTGTTTTGGTATCACGCCGTGATGAGCTGCTTACGGTTGACTCATGTCCGCTCATTTGCCTGCAGACAATGCTGCCACAGGCTTCTCGGCAAAAATCACTAGATTCACAAAAAAAATCACTAGATCTGAAAAAAAATCACTAGGTTTAAAATTTTTGCGTTGAAATTCGTAGTTTTGCTTGAAATGATGTATCCACAGGGCCGGCCCTAGCAGATGCGGGGCCCAATGCAAGACCTAGGCGCGGGACCCCTCTGAGTAGTGATATTATGACGTCATCGCGTTCAGTCAACCGTGTTACGATCGTGGTAGAGCGCACATATACAGTGCAGCACTAACACGAGAATTGAGCACGTTTCCTAATGTTCGAGAGGAAATTTGATAGTTCTGTCTAGAGCGTTCTTTGTTGACAATGAAATTTATATGGCGTTTCTACTGAATTCTCAAGCGCAAGGTGTATCTGGCAAAATTGAACAATCTACCCAAACACCATGGCGCGGGGCCCAGTGCAGCTGAATCGGTTGCATCGGCTTCAGGCCGGCCCTGTGTATCCATTTACTTCATTGCCCAAAAACCTTTACATCATTTGCAAGCTCGCAAAAATTGATCATGTTGGAGCTTGAAAAATCTCATACTAACAATAAAATCTTCCAGCTTTTCTCAACCAAGAGCAGAAAATAAAAACACTCGCGAGTATTTAGAGCGCCATCAACCAACCTAACAGGTAATTAATTATTTCCACTGCAGTGTTCCTGCTAAGAAATGAAAATACTGCCATGGCCAATATTGCAGCAGTTAACACTAAACAGCACGGAGGTGCAAACAATGAGAACTCAAATTAGAAACACTTGTTCGTTCTGATGTTGCAAATCTTCAAACAATAATTCACATAATCAATTGTTTACGGATTAAAAATGGCTGAAAATCTTAAAAAATGGCTGATAAGTTGAAAAGTCAGAAAAGAGACAACCGATTTTCTTGAAATACATACTTTGAAAAAAATCACTAGATTGCAGTGAAAAATCACTAGATCACAAGATGAGCCTAAAAATAACTAGATCTAGTGAAAAATCACCAGGCGTGGCACCAGTGCTGCAGAGGCAGGTTGAGAAAATTGGGAAAGAATTGTTCTTCTATTGGACTTTATCGCGTAACACTAACATGCCAACAACAATTCTTCAAAGGTTCACTTCAAGTTGCGGCAATAGGTGTTTTGCCTCATGTGACTGTTGAATGCAGGCATATTGGCAGGTAATGCAGCGAGACAGTGACTGCTGATAGCAGCAAGCCAAATAATTTCATACTGTGTGAAAACAAGCAGACACGCCGGAAGCAGGAAAGTGACAAAGGCATATCCCTCTGCTCTTTCAAAAGGGAGCGCAGGTGCCTTTTTCATTACAATATTGTAGGCAATTTCATAGTTTATCAAAACTGAATTGAAACAAATTTATTGCAGCTATTCGCGTAACGAGAAAATTCAGAATGGTTTTCAATCATTTCTGCTATTGTTTTTGAGACCAATATTGTTGGTGAAGGGAAATAAAAATATTGGTAACGATTTGATTATTTTTTATAAGTTTCCTTTTCCCTCAACTTTTATAATGCTCCCCCTGCCCTACCGTTGTTTTGGCGCGCCTGAAAAGAAGCATAAGTGAAAAAGAAGCATTGCTGCCAACAAAGCGCAAATTTTGAAACCAATTTTCCCCTAAGTTACGAAAATGCGCAGCTCCACCAAAATCGTCGCCAGAAAGTCTTCAATAGGGGGGCTTCACGTCTGTGCAGGGGGCTTGACATTTTGCAATTTAAAAAATTCAACTGATTTGTAGTACTTAGTACTTCAAATTGGCGAGCCTGGAGGCTTGTTTGGGGAGGGTTAGCCCACCAAAACTCCCTCCGTGGCGACGGAACTAAGTACCACCAGACCATTTGGGCAGTGAAATCTCATTCTTGCGCACTTGCACTATTCCAAAACATAGTGAAAACTTTAAAACAAAGAGAACCTATTTGAATTATGTGTGTACCTTGTTCGTATTTTGGTGAAGTTTTATACTTATTCTAATAATAATTTAAAAGTCTTGTAATTCATTCAAATCTCAGCTAATTCAGTCTTAAGAAGTAAGATATTGATGCTCACTAAAACAAACATTTACTCAGTGTAAATTTTCTAAGAGGGAACCCTGTTTGCAGCTGTTGCCATAACATTGGGCATTTTCTTTATGGCGCAGAAAGGGTAAAGGGTTTTGCGTACGTCAATTTGCATTGCATCGTCAGCAACCTGAAAGCTGAAACTGACAAACAAAATGTCGTTTTTACCCTCCTTAAAAATTTCTGCGGACGCCCACTGGGAGGCACAAGTGCACGTCAAAAAAACTTGGGAGATTTTTTTCATTAAATAAGTTGCTTTAACAATGGACCGAATACTGATTGTGTTGCTAAACACATTTAGGCAAATTTCGAACTAGAAAAGAGGGCACCTAGTCCCCTGCGGCCCCCACCTCTGCTTACTAATTAAAAGAGAGGAAATGATGATAAATTCAGAAAAGCGTAAACTCCTTCACGATTATTACCAGTCCAATATACTATTTCACAAAAAGCTCAAAAGCTTTTTGGTAACAATTTAGCAGTAGTCTTTTTGAAGTTTTCAGATGCAAAACCAATAAATCAATCAATCCTATCCTAGACATCAGTTAATATGAAAAAAACAGAAGAGCAGATGACACGTTATACAAATAACACAGTGAAAAAATTCATACAGACCAAAAAAATTGCACATGATTGAAGGTAGCTGCTGGATGTGCCTACTAGAAAGTCAGCTAACTGCTAGATTGAAAATTATACAGCTAACAGCGCGAAAATCCTGCTAGATTTAGCAGCAAATCAGCTACAATTGCCACTCTGTGTAGCAGTAAACTTGATTGGTAACGGCCTTCCCAGACCTTTTTCATGTTTTGTTTTAAAATGAGTTTAATTTAAAACTTTTTCAAAAGGGCTAGATTTATGGGAGAGTTCCCAACTTCCTACACTTTTTTTGTTGGCACTACATCCCTGATTGGTATAGCATATGGATTCCTGCTCTATGAGGTCACATTTACAACCACAACGTCACTTTCATGAAACGGGTGTTTTCACGCAGGACCTTCGCCAGAAAGTCGTCAATAGGGGGGCTTTGCATTTGTGCGGGGGGGGCTTTACGTTTGAGCAGAGGGGGCTTGACATCCAAAGTTGACAAAAGTTGCATTGATTTATAACGTTTCATATTTCAATTTTGGGGGGCTTGGTACTTTGTTTGGGGGGGTTAAGCTCACCAAACCCCCGTGGCGACGGGACTGGTTTCACCTCATAACTAGCGTCTCACAGCTTGTCTCCTGTTCTGTGTTGGGAGTTTTCGGAAACATGGTGCATTGACTGGTTAATAGTTTTATCCAATATGACGCAGCAAGTATGCGACAAAGTTGTCTTGAGAAGAAGTTCACGTAGAGGTAACGCAGTCTCAAGAAATAACTTTTCATGTGAAGTACGTGAATGGCATCATGTTTGCAAAAATTTTTTGGGGGGAAATTGCCCGGTTTGCCCGTTCCTGGTTGCGGCCCTGGAAACAACCATCTTCGGATAATCCGGATCGTCGCCTATACCGGATAAAATCGAACCGGGTTTACTGTGCTTTAAATTAGCAACAGTTCGCTAGTAGCTGATTTGTGAACAAGGCTGTTTGATTGATTCAACTATGTCCACCGTCTCCAGTGGTGCTATGGAACCGCTATTTCAATTAATCGCTAAAAATGTGGTAATGCACAGGGAAGAGCGCAAAGTTAGCAGATCGAATCAAGACAGGTATTGGAAGGACGAACAATTTCAACCACGTTGTCAAATTGCGCCGTAATGCGTTCGTTGCAATGCAAGCACATCTGCGTGATCAGTGGAAACAGTAGCTTGTTACGGTAGATTAAATTTCTTCTGAAAACGCATGCGATCGATGAATGGCATGATTAGCGAAATCACGAAGATACGTGTGTTTAGGCTGAAGAGATGACATTTATTATGGGTAAAAGGTCGAAACGACCTGCAAAAATCGATTGTTAAGAGAAATGTTTTGGCCAACAATGTTTTATGTTGTATCCCTTTTTGAAGTAGTAGGAGCAGAAACTCGTTTACTTAACGAAGGATACGAAATTACGCAGGAGTCACCCCTTGAATATATAAAGCCCATTTTGCAATAATACCTCAAGCACTTTTTACGCAACCAATCGGGCGCTAGAGAGCAAGGCGCAACCAATTTGACGTTGAATCTGGTTTGGCTTCGCTTGCGTGACTCAACGCCTAAGCAGCATGTTTTCTACCGTGGTGACCTTATCTGTGGAGAATAGAGTGGATTTGTGCTACAGCCAAACTCACAGAAGTTAAAACTGTTCGCTTCGTACGTCGATAGGCATTTACGTCGCACTGCAGATTGCTTTCCCGGATAATGCTGTCATCTCCGCGTCCGTGAATCTTTTTTTATTGCATGAAATCAAACCAGAAAGAGTAGGCCTATAATCTGCATCTCCAACTGCATGAAGGAAACTATCAGTTGATCTGCAGGCTCCGTTGGTTTGACCTGATGTTGCTTTGTTATGGAAGCAAATAGAATAGTTGAGCGACATGGCCAACAACAAAAGTAGCAGACGCGTTTTGAAGTCAACAGGACCTATGCTTAGTTGGGAGCGTACACGGAAGGTAGTGGAGCTGCAAAACATTTCTGACAGTGCTTCACCTTTTAGTACTTTTGTTTATCAATGAGTTTTAATGAAGATATTGTTGTCATCTGCCTGCAGAGCTAATCGGCACGTGAAGATCTTCGTTCATAAGCCAAAATGTTCAGTCAAACAACTCGCAGTCTTTTGTTGCATTTCGATATCTCAGCACGTTTTCTGTGATATCATTTTAGATTGGATTTTAATTTCACTTTTAAGTCCCATCGAACAATCGAAGTGCAATAGGACAGTAGTAGGACTACAGTTTTCGCTAATAGATTTCGCAGTGCAATAGATAAAGACTAATGAGCAATGCCAAAGAAGAGAATATTTTGTTTGAACCGAACTCTCACCACCGATTGATCAAACAGGAAATGTTTACGAAGCAGAATGAAGCGAAAAAAATGTTATTTTATATTTTGCTGCCTGTTTGGCCAGTTGTGCAATATTGTGAAATTCGAATACAATGAAAGTTTTTGTGTCTAGGATGCAGTGTGTTGGTTTCTACTACTTTTGCAGTTAACATTTTGGAGAATAAGGTTTAAAATAAGTTTAAAATACTTGCTGCTAAGGGCTGCACGAAATATGTAAGAGTTTGTGAAATGCATCTTTCAAAACAGAGCTTTTTATATTTTCTGGGCATGGTTACACCAACTCTAAACAAGTTGTTTTTTGTGAAGAATTACACATCCAGCGCTTTTGTGATCGGATCCATAACTGTCATGCTGATAGAGGATTGCGAAATGCCCCTTTTCACATTAACGTCTTTCATGCAACAGCAAACAAAAGTTTAGAAAAGATATTCTAAATAGTTGAACATATCAAGCTCTTTGAAGTGAGTCAGAGATTCTCTCATCTTTTCCCTACATTATCTCCTCAACCAAAAAAGACAACATAGTTTTCGGTATTTTGACGTTCTTTTTCTGACTCTTCAAACATCAGTGTCCAGCCCGCAAGTGGGGCGAATAAAGTGTTTTCGGAGATAATATTACAGTATAATGAAAATTGAAAAAGTTATGAGATTTTAAATGTGGGAAAAGCTGTCCTTTCAAATTAACAAAAATATCGTAGGCATACGGCTCTCAACGCGACCAAGTTTTTTACTGTAGTATCTTTATTGTTTTGTCTTGTAATGTAAATATTCCTTTTGTGCAAGAACACGCGAAGCTCGTGTTAACTGTGGACAGTTTTATCCAGAAAGTGCCACCGTTGAAAACAGCGTAACATGAACGCACTTCTACTTCAACATATTAACTCTTTTGTGTAACACACCGATGCTAAACTAGAGCTCACTGAAGCAAAAGAAAACGGCAAATGAATGATTTTCGTTCAATGCTAAAGGCATGAAAGCAAAATATTCTAAAAAACGTCTAGTTACATTTCAACAAAGATTGTTGGCATTGCGCGATTCACAAGACTTTTAGCTGAATTATAATTCTTTTATTTTTATGAAGCTATAAATCTAGTATTTCGAAATTTTTTCCGCTTCCACTCAATACACACATAAATGCACAAGAGTCCTTTCCTTATGCAACATGGAGAGAAAAAGGTTGTATAATTGGCTAGATATGGTTTATAATACTGTAATCTCCAATGTTTACCATTTAAATTTAAATTCCTTTACATGTATTTTGCCATCGAACTCCCATTAAACACAGTCAAAGCTTAATTCATCCAGAACACAAGTAGGTATTGTAAACAAAAAGGGTGCGGATGCAAGGATTCCTTGTCCTGACCTCTTCATCAAAAATGCAGCCGGTTTGTTGCAATCAGCATGCAAAAATGATGGAGAGTTGCTGTTCAGACAACAGCCAAAACCTCTAATCATGATGAGAGATAACGATCGTCGAACGCTCCAATCTGTACCTGTCTCCAACGCGTGACGGGACAAAATGTCTTGCATGAAATTGATTGGTTGTAATCTCCACACTTTAACGTTGGACAGCGTGCCATAAATACTAGCGCGTGGCAGTGTGGCTTTGGGCGGCGCTTCGTTTGTGCGGAACTTACATGGACTCGTGCAAGCTGTGCCCAAAGTTAATTACAGGCTTAGTCCGCGTCTTCTTACGCTTTGGCTGGCACCAGATCCAATTTGGAAAACATTCCAGTTTCTTTTTGTGATTTTTCATTTTTTTTGTTCCTTCACTTTGTTTTAACGCTCTTAAAAAAAACTTGATTGGAAGTGTTTCTTCATTTTTAACTGACCTAATACAGCCTTGAAGTTACTATATATTATTCTTCAAGAAAATACATTTTCTGTTTTTTTAAGATGAATTCGGTCAAAATTGATTGAAAGGGCGGTTTTTGAGTGTAAACGTGGATTTCAATTGCTGGGGGATTTCAGTGCTTTGTAAGAAAATTGTAAAATCGTACTAAACCTGACTTCTAAGCAAATTTTGCTAACTTTATTGATCAAAGTTTGCGTAGATGTCAGCTTTGGTACGTCAGTTTACGAAAAGCGGAAATTCATGTGGACACAGTGTTTGACGAAAACCCGTTGGGGTGCCATGCATGGCTTTGTTTTTATTACTATAACGCAGTCGTGCACAGTTTCGTACGCTATTGCGTGGGGGAACCCAATACACGCAACAATGAGTACTGAATGACTGCTAACATAAAACTTTCAAGAAATGCCTGCAATCTTTCTGTCTCTGAAGATACACTTGCAAAATTTCGATTCAAATTCCTACGATGCAAGTCGTTTAAAATCCGCAGAAAGAGTCGTGCAAGTGGTAAGCTTTCGCTGATGGCCAGCCGTTTTAACTAATTTGTTTTCGGGGTTCAAATAGACTACAGAGTCAATTGCAATGGCCTTTTTTGAGAAGTGTTTTGAAAAGCTGTTTCAAATTGTATAGCAAAGAAAACTTTAATCTGGAAATTCTGCATCAACACAAAACCGGATCGTGCCTGGGTAAAAGTTATATGCTTTGATGATTTGGTTTCGTTCACCTTGAGCAGAAAATATTTCAAAAAATGTAGTATAACAAAAAAATGCAAGAAAAACATTTAGCACAGAATGAAATCAGCGCGTTACATGCAACACTTCTGGTTTGCACGTGGTGGCAGGAGACTACTCGTGAATTCCTGTATTTTTACTGAAATTTACATCTAGAAATCCTTTCAATTTTAACTGGGGGACATGGAAGATTAATAATTAATTAGCTGCTGTTAGCGAGGCTCAAATGGACCTAGCCTACGCGTAGCCTGTTCGCAAATTACAATTAGAAAAGGCATGTTCCATTTGTTCCGAAAGATCCACGTCAATACTTGAACATTTCTCTACCTCGACAATTGCTTCACAGTGAAAAACGAATAGAACGAGCTGCATTTGCGTAAAATATAACTGAGTCCAATTATTATTTAGTTTTCCCGTAAATCACATCCAAGGGAATTTTCAGAGGCGTCGTTTCCAAATGAAAACGTTATGTGCATCCAAGTAACTAGCCGTGCATTCAAGCAATCTTTGTATTTCTTTTTCTTTCACAAATTTGAATGCTGTTGCAGACTTTCTAGAGTAGAAACACATGCTGTAAAATGTTTGACTGGTTTAACAGCAGGCAAAGGCCATGTGGGATTGTGGCCATACAGTCATTGTTAGAAACTCTAAGCTTTGGATTGTTTTTGAATCTGTTGTGAGGGATTTGTTGACATTGATTTGATAAGACATTTTTGGTAGAACTATTTTAAAACGCAATAATACTTTAATGGTTTAAAGGTGATTGGCAACTTTAATGCTTCTCAAATATTTTCTTGGGTTGCAAGGAACTGCAAAAAGCATTGTACTAGGTACTGTGACTAGAGATGCAAAACGTGCTTCATTTAACTTATAGCGTAGTGGTCCCGGTTTGGGAACCAATATAGGATTTCCTTGGTGTAGGAACCTATGTGGAGGTTTGGGGTGTTGCCCAGCGTGGAGGTTGCTTGCGAAGAATGCTGTCGTTGCGTGCGGAGTAGGAAACAGCAATTCGTAATGCGAAACGTTAAATCCGCTATAATAGCAACACCTGAAAAAGGAAATACTTGACCGTAAGCGAATGAAATTGGCAATATAAGCAGTTTTGCAAAATTAGCTATCAAAGGCGAAGTTTGATGCCAAACAGGTTTTCTTTATCAAACGTTATTTCACTTGCAATAGTAAGTTATGATTCGCAGTTTGCTAGACGATCATACATACTATGTATATGCTATGTATTACACAGCTGCACTCCAGTAGGATGTGTTACAGCATTGGATCCTGGCTTGTCTTTTTGGGTAGTGTGCAATGATTTAATGGGGCTGAGACCGTTTAAAATGATGTGGGTAAAGGTGGAAACTCACAAATTGGGATAAGTTGTTTGGAAAGCTGTGCCTTAGATCTAATTGTTGTTTAGTGAATGCAACTTCTCGAAATTGACCTCCATTTGCGACTGTCAGGCAAAGATTTCAATTTCTAGCAATAAAAATAACACATTGCAGTTTGCTTACCCCTTGATGATTGTGGTAGCCGAACGTAACGGCATTTAGGTCAAAAATGTTACTTACTGCTGCACAAGCAGCTATCTCGCATAATTTGTGCAAAGTGTGCTACCTTTCATAATCAGCTTAAAAATAGGCCTACATTTTTAAATGGATTTCCGAATATTTTTGCCGATGATTTTTAGGAAAAGAGTATTGAAATACTTTGGATTTCTTTGTACGCTGCATTCAGGGCTTAAAATTCAGAGCATTTTCCCGAGCGTCAAAACTTTTAGAGTTCCCGTGAAACAAAAAATAAAAAACTTAAATGCCTTGCAAAAATGTTAAAGCACTTTATACGCGTTACTTTCAAAAACGATGTGTGACAAAATCTCACTTTGAAGCAAAAAAGCCCATACTTCCATGACTAAGTTCTCAAATTATATGTAATTTTGCCATAAAGTAAGAATTTTGAAGGTTTATTTGCTGTCTTTAGTGTATAAGGGCAATTTCGAGTGTTTTCTTGTTTTTTTTTCACGCTATACCCAGCCTGCACCATTGGGAAGTTTCATGAAGTTAAGCGAAATTTTGATATAATGAGACAAGTGCCACTGCTGTTGATAATCCAAAGTTTTCCTTTGCTTTCTGTAATCGCTGTCCGTGAATGCTGTACTTTTTCAAATGACGTCACTGCGTATTCTTTATTAGGGCAAACGCTGCAAATAAATATTTCCTTTAATTTTCCATCACAGCGAGTGTTCCAGCCAGGCCCGTAACCAGGGGGAAGAAGGGGGAGAAGCCGCATCTGCAATATTTCTATTTCTCGCCGGAAAATGTGTTGGACAAAGTTTAAAACTATTGGACATAGTTTAAAAATTTTGGCCCATCTCAGAAAACTCTTCGCCCCGTCTGGTGTCCCAAGCTGATCAGAGGCCTGGCTCCTGCTCACAGCAAAATTGCTTAAACCATAAACTTCAAACATGTCAACCAAAGATGCGACAGAGTTCATAAAACGATTTTGGGTTTTTACCATTTTTTATTTAAATCTCGGATATTTTCACAGCATTAAAGAAATAAGAAAATCTTGAGAAAACGAGAAAACACATGTTTCATTGACAGAGGTCTTGAGGATTATGAGCCGCAATACTCTAAAACCCTTCATCCTTTTCATAGAAAACTTTTAATGAGATCATGAACCTTTCAAATGAGATCATGAACCTTTTATATAAGATCATGAACCTTTTACAATTTACAGCGAACCTACTTTTCACACCCATTTACTTGTTTCAGCATATTTTGGAAATTTGCGCAAACCTCTTAACATTTATGCAAACCTCTTCAAAATTTAGTAAGTGTTGATGCAATCGTATGCTGTTCGTTGACTTACTTTCAGTTCTGCTGAATAGTGTGTTTTCGAATTTGGAAAAATCAGAAAAATAACAAAACAGCTGGACTTACAAAATCCACAACAAAGGACTGTTTTCAAAATGTTTGATTAGGTCTCAGTCAAAACTCTTCACAATCCGAAATAAAGGTATTAAATTTCACCGTGATATTAAAGTTTATTTTTACGCATGGAATCCAACAACATGCTTTGCTGAATAATTAAACTGGTTTGATTGATATTAGTTGTTACCGCAGCTTCGCACAGAACCATCTGCGTATAGCATTGTTGGTTTTCCGGACGAGAAAGCAACGCCTTGTGACTTCAGTCAGGCAAAAATTAGCGCCAGAGCTCTCCATTCAGAACTTGGCATAAAAATCGAATATGGGCTTATCGCATCGCGCTCTTCCGCGCAGTGGCCGGCTTGGCGTATCGCCCGATTTTTCTCATCCTTCGTCGACTTTGCCCATATTTGCTAGATCAGGCGTCTAGCTCATTTTGTCTTTAAAAGTCGCAGCGAAAAAAGCATCTATTCTCGAATGCGGCCTACGCGACAAATCGATTCGCTTTTTCGATCACGACGCGCACGCATCCTCTGACCAGCAGCACGCCTGCCGGAATATCGACTACCAAGACGTGACTTCATTATGCACTTGATTCATTGGATTCCTGCGAGCTTTGTTGGTGAAGCGGCCTCTTTTGGTTGCTCGCGTTAAACGTCCAAGGGACTGCGGGAGTACCACTTATTGATGTTTTCCTCAGGACAGAGACAGGATAGACTTTTCGACAGCTCTCGCGATTCGCTGCTGCTGAGGTGGCACCGGCCCGGGGATGACAGCTGCAAGGTTGTTTTTTTCTCAAAACCTTCATGGCTCATGATTATGAAGTTGACAAATCACATTGGCTGGTTTGAATGCAGGAGATGTGATTGGCTATTTTTGGCGTTTCGTCCGGGGCCGAGCAGCCCTTTGTAGGTTGGTGAAACAAAAAGGTGCGCAGAAACGGTGTACAGCCGACCGTCTTTTGATGGACGTTAATATCAAGGTTTTTAATTTGAATTGCATTACGTGTGCGTGTGTTATGTTTCAAGACATCTCAGCCAAGAACAGTTCGAATGATTAGTTAGCAGTGCTGACATTCTTCTAGCTTTTTTTGGGTGGAAAAGTCTTTACCTTTAGGATACCTTGAGTCATTGGTCATGCAAAAATGTGGGAAATTTAGCAATAGCTCTTTCTCCTTTGTTCGTATTATCGGAATCTTTGCGTGGCATAAGTTTTGAATGAAAACGCCGATGTCAATTTTAATATGATAAAACCTATGACGACATTACATTTCAAGTGATAAGACATATGGTGTTTGCTTCCTTGATGAAGTTTTTCTGTAGCGATCCGTACTTAGCCGGACATCTGGATTGTGTTCAACGCTTCATAGAATAAAAGGCAGGCCCAGACCACTCGTGGTCTCTTCGGATTTACGTGGCTGGAGTAATTAGTCGCCACACCGTTTCAGCATCGAGAGAAGATTCGCAATTAGTGCTATTGTTTCACAGCGAACCAAACGCTCATAATAACCGATAGAACAAAGGTCTATCTGACGATACAATCTTGTTTCAGATTTCCCTAGCGTTTGCGATGAAGCATTTTTTGTGGCGGCGTAGAATAGTCTGCGGCGGCGATCTATCATACTTTGCTTGAATAGTCTAAAGACATCTGTTCTCATTGCTCATAATTCCGAGGAGAATGCCGATAACTGACGCTGGCTGTTTTCCCCTTCCATTATCTTGGCTTGAAACCCTATAAAACCTTCGTTGCTCCGTTTAACACACACACACAGTAAAATTAAAACAACTAAGTGCTCGAACTGCAAGTAAAGGTTCATTCTACTAGTTTTTGTTTGTTTGAAATTATTAGCACGGCGTAAATTGTTTCTTTTTATCATGTAAGACAGCAGTAAAGTACATTTTCTTGTTATTCAGCAACGTTTGTTTCTCTTAATTTTCTATTTCAAACGTTTTCTCTTTTTTCATGTTAGAAAGGAAAAATTTCAAACTTCCCAGTTAATGGAGAAAATGTTATCGCCTGACCCCACGGGCGCAGAAAGCTCTGTTGGATTGCGCTTGTTTACTATTTATTCATTACTGATTTAACAGCAGTTCATGTTAAAGAAGAACAGATGTTTGCAGTTTATTTTTCAGACAGCAACTAATACATCTTTTGTGGTTTTCAGTAGTTGTAGACATGCTGAGAATTTATGGTTACATTGGCAGAATTCAAACCTTAGCAGATATTTACTTGGAATCTCTGAAAACTCCTCATGTTGTAGCATCTCAAAGCAACGAGCAAGACCTTTTGCAAAACTGCCCATACATTCTCTTTGCACATCTTAAAATTATAATGAAACCTAAGCAAGGTTCTTTCCAGCACCAATCCTCAAAAGACCCTTTTAAGGAGGATTTTTGCAACACACTAATTTATTAGATGAATGGCGAGTTCATTTGAAGACGAAATTCATCAAAATATTGTTTGAACATGTATCAGCCGTTACAGCATTCACAAAAAGCAAAAATTCTAGCATAGGCCTTTGAAACCTTTTTACAGTCTGCTGTCGTAACAATCGACGAACGGTAATGGTTTATTGTTTCATATGACTCAGCCAATAAGCAGGAGCACCATAAAAGCCATCGTATGCAGTAAACCAACCATTAGCGAAAATTAGAGCAAATGAAGTTCCACTTGCGCAACAAATCTCTGACGTTCGCGAAGGTCACCATGTCGCTCATGGTGCGTGCCAGCTGGTGTATGTTTGTTACATAAATTGCAGTGGTGCATCCGACTGCATAGCTAGGCCAGGGGTCCACGATAAGTGGGTCGCAAGACAGCTCAAAATTTAGGGACGGCCAAAACTATTTGAAGGGGACCAAAATGTTTCATTTTAGAGGAGCAAAAGTATTTTGTTTGGGATGTCGCCTCTTAAAGCACAACGTGACCAGAAACGATAAAATTATTGGGGGCCATGCCCCCTTTCCCTCTGGCTGCGTCTATGACTCTGGGTCGCCAAGTTATTATTTAAATTTACATTTTAAAGTTGCCATGCTCATTAGACAGAACAAATGCAACCATCTGCTGTTTTAAACGCTAAATTTCATGAAATTTTGTGCAAGAAAATTACTACTGTTACTAGTACTCTCAAAAATTGTACTTAATTACAAAGTGTTTACCACAAAATTATATGCTCACGAAATATTTCGATTGCGAGAATTTATACAGTAAGTATCTTTCTCCGAAAAGTCTTTGCGGACGCCTGAGCTAGGGTACTAAAGCTAAAAACGCTCGCGTTTCGGCAGCGTTTCCTAATCTGATTACACTGGATGGATGAAACATGATTCAGTGAAGGCTTCAACATGAACTTACTCCGTTAAATATGGCAGAACTAGGAAAAATTAAGAAATGAAAAGACCAAAGATGGTCTGCGGTAACTCCGACACTCGGGCTCCTCGGGCTCAGCCCGAGTTGTCGATTATACGCTGGCTTTATCTTGTAGAAGTTGAGCTTGCTTGCTTTATATATTGGTGCCACCACCCACTTCACTGATTAAAATTGTTTAACTCGGGCTCTTTGCATTGAGCTTTGTCAGTGTTCATATACTTTCGTTCCATGTCTGGCTTTTCGCGTTCATTTTGAGGTTACCTGAATGAAAAAAATGTCAATCGTGGTAAGCGTTCTCTCAAATACATTTGCTTGCGCTTTACTCGGACTCATCCGTCAGAGCCCGAGTTGCCCTCTTCAATCAAGTATTTTTTCAATATATTTTCAAATATAATGCATATCAGATTGAATATAAAGCAATGGATTTGCATAGAACATTGGATTCAAATTCCATGTAATGGACAGTTCTCATTCGAGAATAATTTGAAACGAATGATAAATTTTCAGCAACTCGAGCTAATATGAATGAGCCTAGTACGCAGAGGTTTACTCGGGCTCATCCGTCAGAGCCCGAGCTGCCCTCTGCAATTAAGTATTTTTACAAATATGATTCATATCAGATCAGGCCCGCAACCAGAGGGGGGCAATCGGGCAATTGCTCCACAGAAATTTTCACAAGCGTATGTATTTGTTAGGTGCAGCAAGAAGGTACATTATTTTGCCCCACCCGAAAATATCTGTTGGTTGCAACCCTGTATCAGATTGAATGTTTTTTTGAAGCAATGGATTTGTATAGAACATTGAACTTATTCCCATCCAATGGACAGTTTCAATTCGAGAACACTTTCAAACGAACGAAAAATTGTCCAGTAACACGGGCTAATACGCATGAGCCTAGTACGCAGAGGACGAACCTGCATTATCATTGCTCTGTGACTTACGTTCGTAACAATGGTCGAGTTCTCACCAGAACTTCTCATTCATTATTGCGCAACTGACTTCACGTTCACAGAGCAACGATGGTGCCAGCCAAAATGAGACCAAATGGAAATTTCAGTAATGCAAGCCTTGCCCAATATAAATCCTCGAACGGTTGCATTCAGTCCAGTGTTTGCATTTTAGATGATTTGCTGCTAAATCTAGCAGGTTGCTCTCACTTTTAGCTGTAACATTTTCAATCAAGCAGTTAGCTGATTTTCTAGCAGGATTTTGAAAACCGTTTGGCACATTTAGTAGGTAACAAATACCTGACCAAAAATTTGTTTTAACGATTCTTGGAGATCTCGTCACGTTCCTGCTCTCTGGCGTCCCTGCGCTTTTCTGTTCGTAACTTCAGTGGTAACGGAAGCAAAATTCGCTTTATCTAATTCTTGGCGTAGCTCAGCAGCAATCATCGGGGCAATGCAATTAACAATCACTGATTCACACTTTGTTCTTGCAATGGCAGATTTAGGTCCAAAAAAATTTTCAAACTAGCTCAGAGGTTGTAATCAAGACCGTCTGTAAATAGCAGCGTGATACACAAAAGTAGCTTCTTTCGCTGCTAAGAGTGGAGACTCATCAGAATGAGCAGCTTTGAAGAAGTGTTTCACATGAGATGACGACGTTGCTGCCTCAACAGAAGATTTGTGTTTTTGGTTTCCAAGTGATTGTCAATATCTGAACGTCCGCCATGGCTAGTAATTGAAAACGCAGGTAATTCTAAATTAGCACAGCAATTTTTAGACAAGGTCCAAATCGAAGCCTAAATAAGAAACTGTTTATATAAAGAAAAAGTAGACAGGCCTGCCAGTACTTTCATAGTGATTCAATGAAATAAGAAAATGATGAATGTTTTTTGCAGAGGAAAATGAGTTATAGGCAATTAATTTCATCCGTTTGTACGTTCGTTACGAACTTGTTCACTCGCTAGACGAGGACTTTTCACTCACTGGACGAGGACTTGATCACTAAATTTCGGGAGCAAAGCAGTAATTTGTAAACGGCTTTCTGTTGTAAATCTTAATAGTTTCCTGTCGTTTTTTGTGGTTTTGTTATGGTGTCTGCAGTGGCAGAGATCTGGAGTTTGATTCTCACTGGGCCCTTAGTTTTCAGGTTCTGTGTCGTTGCTCGTTAAAATACATCAGGTGACTACATTTGTTCCTTTCGTAGCTTCCCGTTTCCTGGCAGTTGATGCGGTTTCGGCTGTCTTATGAGTTACTTAGCTCAAGTAGATCTTGTGCAAAAAGCAAACTCTGCAATAAAACTGTTGAAACAGTAGTTAAGTTATTATTGTCACAAGGCAGTGGGGTGAATGGGCAGCAATCGATGGCAGGGTGAACGAAACTGAAAAAAAGGTTAAGAAGCACTGATTTAATGCACAATACCTCAGTACCTTGACGAAAGTAAACTTGAAAGCTATTCTGTGCTGTCATAAGTTCAACTTAGCAATCTGTGCATGGAATATAGCAAGTTGCACGCATGTGTTCAGAAGTATCGAGTGACTGGACGTAGTCAGGGGGGCCATGACCCTCCTCCAAATTTCTGGAACATATCGTCATTTTGTGCTTTAAGAGGGGTAACCCCCCAAAAATAGTGTTATTCGCCTAAAATCAAACATTTTGGCCCTCCCCAAAGTTTTGGTCTGACTACGCTAGTGTGACTGACTTTTGTAAACTTGACTGTGGCTTTGCCAAAATGAACTTAAGTCTTCACAAAAATCAGGATAGCGTTGCTGCTGACCTAACCTTGTGTTTACTAAGTAGAGCAACGAGAAAGAACTTGCTTGGTAGGTTATTTGTATTTATTTTCTTTTTTTATCTGAAACTGGTTGAAGAGGCAATCATTTAGTATTCTTCAAACTTTTCGTTAGTGCGATTCTCTTTCATTTGTTCTCTGACATGTTTTCAAAAGCAATTTTTTAGGGTTCTTGAAAGCAATCATTTATCCTTAAAATTGTATGCTGCGTAGGTGGGAGCGTGTCGTTGTGTCATGACTGTGAAAACAAGCGATGCAGACTATCCTTGCTGCTGTTGTCTTCCCAAACGATATAGTATCTTGCTCATGCCAAGAAAGCTGAAAAGCCCGCACAAAGGAATCAATGACAAAAGCAGTCGAAAACTGTGCTTGTTTCTGTTGCTCTTTGTCCTAATCTTCTACGTCATGGGAAGCAGTGCAAAGAAGCAGACGACTACGAACAGTTCCTCATTTGTTCAGAGACTTGCCAGAGCTGTGAAAACGGGATGTCTGGTTCAAGCAAACCAGACAAAAGGAGAACGCGCAACCCGTCTCGATAATCCGGAGATCAAAAGCAAGTATGGAAAGGTCAGAGGAGTCAAAGTTGATTTGGGAGATCCTGATTTAAAACCTGTGGTGAAGTTTCTTGGCATTCCGTACGCACAACCTCCGATTGGAAAGCTGCGCTGGAGAAAAACTGAAGCTCCAATGAAGTGGAACGGTTTGTACGATGTTTTTAGAATAAAGAAGAAAAAATTGAGGATTTGAAAGGTCTGCAACTTGCGATATGTTTGTAATAACAACGTTTGAATCTATTTTCAACTATTTTTTACTAATTTCCAAAACAAGTGGTTTTGCATCAACACATTAGGTTACCAAAATTTCTTCCTTTATTCCATGTTGTTAACTTTTTTCAAATCTTTACGACATTGCAAACAGTTTCCAAACATAATGTTTGTAAATATTTTCCCAACTTTAAAGGAAGTATTGTTTCCTTACAGGAATATATGACGCAACAAAAATGAGGCCTATTTGCCCTCAGCCAGTTGGCAAAAACCTGCCCAGTGCGTTACTTCCATACTGGTATAGATCAAACCAGTTTAGTAATGAAAACATGGATGAAGATTGCCTTTATCTGAACATTTATGTTCCTGCCACATTTCATATCAATGGTAAGCACATTTGAATATGAAGAGTCGCAATTTGAAGAAACTGCAACTGCGATGTTTCAATTTTCCGAAAAAAAATTGAAACAAAAAGTTTTGAAGCTTGGTTGTGCTGTTAGCATTCGGATCGGTTTTACAGAGGAAGGGACAGAGTAAAAATGCAGCTGCACCAACAGCGTCAGATTTATATGGTTGATGTTTGTGTGATCAGTGCACACTGCTAAAGACCTATTCAAATGATAATCGTGCCTGCTCACGTGACCTCCAGACTTGTATATAAAGCTTATATCAAACAATTTATAAAATTTTAAGGAAGTTTTGCTGTTGTTCACTTGAGGGTCGTGATTCGAAAAAAATGTTGCACGAAACAGTATGAAAGAGTACCGTTTGTAGATATTGAACTCGCAAATTTCAAACTCCTGGGGGGGTCAAGGCCCCCCTTCCGACGCTCATGGCTACATGAACGGTAAGTGTGGAGCAAAATTTTAGGTCAATAACAAAATTTTTTTTCAAAATTTATGCAGTAAAGCACTGCATGCATCATTTCACGAAATACTATACGCTAAAGAGGGCTTGTTAGTAAATATCATCTATATCCAACAGCTGTATTGGTATTTTTTGCTTGATGCTGAGTGCATTTTGCATTACCATACTTCAGACATCGCCAAACATTTTCTACAAAGCGCAAGGTATGAGCAAGAACTGACGATCGTGAACCTTGCACCTAACTTGTTCAACACTTTGCAGTCATTCCAACCAAATGGTTGAAACGAAACAATAGCTGGAATTCGGCGCAATTTGTTTACGTAACTCAGTCCGGTTTTCTGGAACTGGGATAGATGGCAGTTGTCAATGACATTGCATTTTCGCTCATGTGCGCCACAGTGCGGCGGGCCAGACGAAGTAACGTTGTGAACAGCATCCGGCTCTAGGGCCGAATTTTGTTGGCCACACCCTGATTGAACAATTTAAGATATCTTTCTCAGTTAAAAACACTGTTTATGTAGTAGATGTACCAAATAAAGTAAAATGTCTGTTTTGCCGTCCTCAGCATAGTTGTATCCATGCAGGCTCGTAACCACGTGGCGGCGTTGGCGGGCACTGCTTCCCAATTTTTTTGTGGCCACGCAAATTTTGTTGTCCCCAGAAAATTTTATAATAGTTATCAGTTACACAAAAATCTTGACGCCCTAAAATGTATTTTCCTCCCACAAACTTTAAAACCTGGCTACGGGCCTGGTTGTACCTCAGCAGGACGGTTTGACAGTTACGTTCACATCACATTAAGACTGGTTTTCACCGAGAGTTGTAAAGTGCAGTTACTTGTTTGTTTTGATTTCCCGAAAAATAAGCTGAACTTTCGTCAAAGAATTTGACGGTTTGGTGCTCTTGGCAAATCTTTCCGAGCGTTTGGAGTTACGGTGAGTTGAACGACAGGCATGTATGTGGTGTAATTATCCAACGACTGAAAAATGTGGTTATAGTGAAGTTATCTCTTAAATTTGACCCAATCCTAGTTTTGTCATTTTGCAAGTGGCTGTCAACAAGTCACAACTTACATAATTTGCTTGTCAACACTATGGAGTTGAGTTTATTGGCGCAAACATTAGACAATTTCGTAAAAAATAAAGTTAAAGCTCTGGGACACCGAAGAAAACCTGTTAATGAGGTTGTCTCTTCGAGTACCCTTCCACTGTTTTATAACTTTCTGTCATGGTTTGAAGTGGCGGTCAAACATCTTCGCAGCCAATGTTAGAGGTTCATTTAGACAGATTTACTTGGGAAATCTCAAACAACACTGTCGATATTTTATGAGTTCATTCTCTGCAGACAACGGTCAAGCCAAGTTTGACTGCAATACACTTCCGGTGATGGTCTACTTCCATGGACACACTTTTTCAGAAGGATCTGGAAACTTATACGATGGCTCTGTTCTGGCCAGCACAGGAAACGTGATTGTAGTTACTTTCAACTATAGGCTTGGCATTTTAGGTGAGGTTCAATCTCCTACCATAATTTTTGAGCAGAAAATGATTGAACCAATATCGTGTGCACAAAAAGTGTTGAAAATTGCATTTTATCCAAAAACAATACTCCACTGAAGGAAAGTTCAGAAGAGTTGAAAGTTTTATCACCAAAAATGTTGTGATTTTTCATTTTGATTGAAATGCGTTTAATTTGATAAAGTGTGCTGTTTTAGTAATTTTTCATAACCAGTTATTTTAGTGCTTTATTTCCAATGCTGCAACTAAAAAAATACACAACAACGCCAATGTAGAAGTGAATGTACAATTTTCTCTGCAGGTTTCCTAAGCACAATGGACTCTAACGCGCCAGGAAATTACGGACTTTGGGATCAGGTTGCAGCCTTGCGCTGGGTGTCGGAAAACATTAATAGTTTCGGGGGAAATAACCAGCGGGTAACCGCGTTCGGCTCAGGCAGCGGTGCTGCCAGCATTGGTATTTTGATGATATCTGATAAAACGGAAGGTAACCTTGATGGCAACATATCAGTAGGTACATCAATCACTGATTGTATGTACTGTAACTCGTTGTTGTGACCACGTATTGTAATTGGACGTTGTCATTATTACTGCAGTACTGCATCAGCAATTGGGTCAATACACTGAGCTACACAACCAATCAAAAAACACCATATTCAGTCTACTGCACTACTCCAGTGAAATTTGCAGCTCCAATGAGATACTCCTGAAGGACATTCAAGATGCTTATTCGTTTATTCTTTGTAATGATTACTCGTTTATTGAGAATTGAAACAAATCGAAATATTTCACGACAAACGGTTCCAGAACAGTTATTGTCGAAACAACCACGAAAATGCGGTTGCTGCGCTGAAAGCATAAAATGCGACTGCTGCGCTGAAAACATACCCCGCAGTACTTCACAAAACCTCAATGGTACCAGAAAATAAATTCAAGCCTTTTTCGCAAAAAAGCAAAAGAATTTTTCAGTTAACTTTCGTGCATAGACTGCGTACAATCGGAGACTTCAGGCACACGTCTGGAAGGAAACCGTGTTTAAGTTACAAACTTAATGCTTATGCGATCATTTTTGGGCGGGACAAGACGAAGGTGTTTAAAATTTAGTATTGCGGAGCATGAGCAGTGTGTTTTTAGGGCGTTTTGAGAGGCCGTTTCGGTCTTTGTGTTTGGTAAAAGTATGCGACTACCAATAACATACTGTTGCAAGCTCTCCGGTGGCGTTGCGTTGATTGTGTGATTCACCACGAACGGGATGTGCGTGAAGATGAAACCATTATATATGTAGCGCGAGCAAGCAATAGTAAGAGAGATTGCGAGCATGATTTCTATTGTTGCTTGCACAGTGCGAAGCTTTGTGCACATGCCGCTCGGGATTTCCGATCGCAACAATACACTTGTACACAACAACAATAACCTTGCTTACACAACAATACACAACAATAACCTTGCTTTAAGACCATCTCGGCATTAAGTTAAAATTGTAGAGGTCTGCTAAAAAATGCCTTAGCGGTTACCACGGTCGCAAACCCTAAAAGAAACGTGTTGCTGAACAAAATCCGTCAAAATCTAACATTGCACTATACTTCTGATGTCTTTTAAACATTTATACTCACATTATTCAGATCATTTCAAAGATTTAAAATAAAATAAATTGCCTTCTGCTTTGAAACCCCGTAGAGTCGTCGACTGTTACTTTTAAAGTACAGTACAGGGGCAATCAGAGACCGACGTAGATTTTCCATTCTTTCAAAATTTTAAATCTTTTTAGTACATTAATTGTCATGCCGAATGTTTGTTTCATGCGTAAGTGTCATGTTAATACATATTTTCATGCACTGAACATCGAATTGACTTCAGATATTACGCGAGTAACAGAAACTCAGTAAGTATCATTTGCCGCTATTTTTGACTTTGCACGATTCATAAGCCAAGTACAAATTATCGTTCCGTAGTTAATGGTTTATTGATGCAGTGCTGACAACATCTTTAACTTGCTGTAATCTGACCGCACCATGTAACTGATGATCTTATTTCCGCTTTTAGTGTTTGTGCGCGACTGGGAGACTTGGGCGTACTTTCAGCGTCTTACGTTACGTTAACTTTTTCACGTCACAAATCTTTTGATTTTAAGTTGCATGCATAATCTTCACGTTGCTTTATTTCCGTTAGAAAGAGAAAGAATCTGAAATGTTTCAAAATAAACCATAAATATTTTTTAAATGCTTTGTTACCGGTATTTACACCAAAGTTGATACATCCAGCCCGATTTTGTGCTCCAAACAATTGCCTTGTAATTGTTTGCCTTGGACGTAATTGTAGTTGATGCCATAAAGCTACAAGTTGGAGGTAAAATACGGCATGCACGAGTGAGCAAATACACCAAGCTTATTTCTCAAACTTTGCAAATATTGTTTATTTTTTGAACTAAGGTTTGGAAGTTCATCTCCTGTAGGTTGATTAGATTTTGGAAGTTTGTAAAACAACTTAAACTAGTTGCGGCCTCCTCGCAGCTTGTACTGTTGTGTTGGAAGTTACACTTTCATAAATTGGACTGCATCAAAAACATTTTGTACTGTACGTTAATGCAGCTAACTTAGGAGTACACTTGAATGGTGAGGAGTAGAACATCATCAAGATTTTCATGCTTTTCCTTTGCATAGTTTTAGAACTCTGAACTAAATATGCATTAGTCTTGACTACGAATAAACTCCGTTCATGCAGATGACTTTTATAAACAAATGACATGTTGGATATTCCAAGTGACATGGGCAAACCTCTGATGAAAGTTTATTAATCGCTGAAAAACAAGATTTGAAGCTTGAAACAAATAAACATAACTGTGTGCGTTAAGATTTTTAAATGTGAATTGCAAACCACGCGTTAGAAATGCATGTTCTGGCACACGCAAGAAGCAGACAAACTGCACATAAAAGCATCAGGAAATTATTGATCCTTCTTAGTCCGTTTTCTTGCGATTTCTGTGTTTATGCCACACAACACGCCCTCTGCGCCATTATAAATATTAATGACGCGTATAATGTAATTATGTGAATCACGCAAAACGCGCCATTAAAAACGTTTGAGTGATTGGTTGCTGTTTTAAATAAGCGAAAGCTTTACAGCGGATTATTACAGTGATCTTCAATTTCTCTTTTTCATTTTTTTAGTAGCAACTCTGTTTCACGTTTTCTTCTTCCTTGAGAAATTGAGAATTACTTGGGATTTTATAATATTCCATAAACGTATAGAGCAGGGGTGGCCAAACTGCGGCTCGCAGACGCATGGGGGTCTTTGAACCTTTGCATGCGGCTCTTTGAGCTTTTGGAAAAATAACATATTTGTTCTTTATTTTTCATTTCTATTGCAAAGTGTAGAAATATTGTAAAATGGTTCTGTGGAACCTAGCGTGCCGTATAGTATTACTTTGTCGTTCCAAAAAGAATTCAAAAAAGAATTATGATGTCACAGAAGCGTAGATTGCAAATAAATTTGTGTTTTTAGACTTTTATGTTGCGGCTCTTTGTAATTTGGGTTTTACGATATGCGGCTCATACATAGAGCAGGTTTGGCCACCTCTGGTATAGAGGGTATCAATTAGTGCAAAAGATATATTTTCGCTGTCCAAAACAAGATTTTTAAATTTCAATTTCCAATCATCGGCAATTTTAAAACCTATCGAGGCAAATAAATGGTAAAAAGTAGAACTGAAACAAACTTCTGGATTCGCTTCTGGAATATGACGTGCTACGTTTCAACATTGACGCCAGAATATAAGGTAGTGACGTTGCCGGTACAGTTTTGAAGACTGCGCAAGATCCGGCGGAGTCGGAATGAGTGTTTTGCTTATTGATCAAGATCAAAATGAATAACACTCCCGCAAAACTTCGCCTGCAATTCTGCTGTGAAATCAGCACTGGTGGTTTGAAATCACCTTTTAAGA
>JGI24158J21664_10001912_pt1 | contig 24405 bp, 16 predicted proteins | sample Ectturendosymbi3_FD_21664 | JGI IMG/M metagenome (IMG submission 21664) | reverse complement strand
GTGATGTTAGCTTCTTGCGAAATGACTCAAGGTGTCGGCGGTACGTGAGCGACCTGTCCAACGTTACTCCGAGGTATTTGGGCTCGGAGAAGAAGGTCAGGGTTTCGTTGTTGAAGTTGACTTTCAGCTCACGCTTAGCTTCCTTGTTGTTGAAATGGAAGGCTGCCGACACCGTTTTCCTGGTGCTGAGCTTTAGCTTCCAAGTTTGGAGGTATTCACCTAGCGTTGCCATGTCCTTGCTCAGCACCCCTTCCACCGCCTGCCAATCTCCATCAGCATGCATGATTGTTAGATCGTCAGCATATGCATACTTTCTGCAGTTGGTGGTTGGGAGGTCGGAGATGTAGATGTTGAACAGTAGGGGCACCAGGACAGATCCCTGTGGGACGCCGTTCTTGAGGCGTCGTGACCTGGTCCTTTGGTCTTTTCCGGTGGTAAGGGTAAAGTTGCGATTGCCAACCATCTCCATGATCATGTGGACCCTATGTCTATCAGGTACCAATCGCAGCAGCTTGCAGGTGAGGCCGCGGTGCCATACGGTGTCGTAGGCTGCTGTGAGGTCGACGCACACAGCTCCGGCTTTCTTTTTTGCTGAAAAGCTATCCTCGATGTCCTGTGTCAACAGGGTAACCTGGTCTACGGTCGACCTCCCGTGTCGGAAGCCCTCCTGCTCCTGTGGGAGCAGTGGGTCGATGATTGTTTCGACACGAGAGTAGACGAGTCTCTCGAGGATTTTAAAGGGGACACACAGCAGAGATATAGAACGATAGCTCTTTAGGTCCCCCTATGGGTTCTCTGGCTTAGGGATCGCAACTACTAGTGCTCTTCTCCAGATCTTTGGACTTTTGAGTTGGCGCATGCAGGAATTGAGGAAGTTGCAGAACCAAGATTTGAGAGCTGACTCGGCGTGGAGTATGAACTCCGGGAAGATGGAATCCAATCCCTGATACTTTCCTGGCTTCAGGCGTCTGAGGGCAGCAGCAAACACTTCCGGCCTGAAGGGTTCGGAGGTACTGTGACCGTCAGGTGTTGGAATCTTCCATAGGTCGGACAGCTGTTTGTTGACGAGCCTGGTGTACTCGCGGCCGCCGGTCTTGTGTGCCCCGTTCTTCACGAGTTGCGAGGCTATGGAATTTGCTGAGACGGAGCACAGGGGAGAGGAGCGTCCAGACCTGCCAGTGAGTTTGTTGATTGTTCTCCACGCCTTGTGGCGAGAGTGCGAGAAGTCGATGGAGCTGACAGCTTCCTCCAATCTCTCCTGTTTCTTTTGTTGTAGCCGAGAAAGTAGGGACGAGGCGGCTCTGTCAGAGGCAGTCCCCAATGGGGCTCGGATAAAGGAGCGATAGAGGGTCTCGCACTCTTTGTCCCAGCATGGCACATAGTTCTTCCGACGTCCACGTGGGATACATTGTTTGGCCGCAGAAAGTAGGCTCTCGCAAAAATGCTTTCTCAATATCTGGTGTGTCCGGAGGTGGCAATCTCTCGACGGATTCGCCCGTGAGAAGGCAAAAGCGCTTCCAATCGGCCTTGCGAAAGTTCCAACGCTTCACCGGATCGCTGTGGGCAGGAAACTTGAATCTTGGAGGCGTTATGAGGGAGGGCCGATGTTGTGAGCGCAGCAACTTTCCTAGGACACGTCTGTCCGACAGTCGACTGTCCTGGCCGAAACTCGCGAAGGCCAGGTCTGGGTTGGTGCCGACGTTCCAACGACGAGAGAAGAAACTGGCTGCTTCCTTTGGGTTGTACTACAGCCCAATGTTGTTGGATGTCGCCCAGAAGTCCAGGCTCTCACCGTCCGGGAATGTTGTGTTGTAATCCTAGTTGACACGCTGGCAATTTAAGTCGCCAAAGTACAGACTGGGGTGTGTGACCGTCGGGATGGTCGTTGGAGTAAGTCGCGAGCGTGGAGGTTTGTAGACGTTGACGATCTTGTAACCTGCGACATCTACGCACACCCACTCAGTCTCTGAATGATCTGGAGGCTGATCGACCAGTGACCATTTCAACCGCTCGTGGACAAACGTGGCAAGGCCGTGATTCCTGCCTAGCATTGATCCAGCTCGTGAGAAGTTGGGAATCACTAGCTTGTCTGCAGTTGTTCAGTGGGTCTCCTGTAGGACGATGATGAAAGCCTTGTTCTTATAGGCTAGCTCAGCGCCGGATTTAGATGGTGGGGTCCTGGGGCCCAGGCGTGGTGGGAGGTCCCATATATGGATACAAAATGTTTGGGTACGGATGGTCGATGACGTCACTAATATTTCAACATATCATGAACATTTATGACGTAACCTTATGGCGTCACATTTGTTAACTCAACTGCAATAAAACTTTATGACGCAACATGGTATTTGAGAATGATTAGCGATTTGTGAAACTGTGGAAAAATCAGTCGCTGGAAGCATCGCATCTCCTGTTTTTAATATTTGGTTGAAAAATATATATTTTGAAAATTTTATGGAAAAACTTACTGGGCGATCCAACGTTTTCATCATCTCTGAACGCCAGTCCTCGCGCTCAGCAATAGATTTTACGACAGAAACAAGAAACGTTGCAGGCAGAGGCGATTTCCGATATTGTTCGCATTGGTTGACCTGACTGGCTAGTTCTGTATCAGTTCTTCATAGTGAGCAATTACATCTGCGAATAAATGTAATCGTGGCAGCTTTATGTTCCATTGAATGCTCGTGGCTCCTCAGGCGCTCCAGAGCGTGATCCAGTCGAAGATTCCTTTTCTAATACGGAAATGCGCACATTTAGTTGTATCCGCGCACAATCAATCTGCAAGTGAAACATTTAACACAAATTTGTGAAGGAGAAAAGCAAAGCTGGCTTCTGTCAACTACTTCGCTATTGTGGTTCTGGCGAGGAATAAGACTTGTGGTACATTTCCCTGACAAGTTTCTGTCTTTTCTGTGTTGTGGAACGTCATGTATTAAAAGTGTCTTTTCATCACAATGTCAAAAAGAACTGTTTCATATTTCAACCAATATTCCCTCATTTTTCCGGTATACTGACTGGACAGACGACCCAGAGACCCTTTATCGTTGTCTCCAGTGATAGCGTCAGCCATCTCATCTATCGTGTTTTTCGATTATACATCTTGACGTTCTTCTGCTATTTACTGCTGGTTAAACTAGGTCTATTTTCATCATTACGTAGATCTAAGTCTGTCACAACATGTTCTTTGCTTTTCTGTCCTCTTACAGATTCCGCAGAAATGTCTCCGTTGGACTTCACTGCCACTCTACTGTAAAATAGCAACTTGAATGTTTCTTGAGTTGGCTGCAACTTCTTCCTCTCTGGTTTTTGCCTCTTGATTTTTTACGTCTTCCAGAACCACTTGGATAAGCTCTACATCTGTTAAGATGACGATCCCCTTCTGTCCATGCGTATTTATTAATAAGCTCAATAAGGCTGCCACATTTTCATCACAAAAAGGGAGGACAACTTACGACTGTCATTTACTTGAGTGTATTGCAGATAATTATCTGCACTTAACAAGTCAACTAACAATTGGGCCTATTGATAAGTTTAAGCATTGAAGTAAGACGTCTAGTGTGGACGATGTTTCAGTCAAAACACACAAAACAAAATCTTTATTTACTTGTTCTATTTAGCTCATGAATATATTGCAGTTTGCTTAAGTTTCTTCAAAATGTGAAATCGCTTTTGGCAATATTATGAAACTAATTGCATGAAAGCTGTTTTAAATTGCACACCAGCTTTAATAGAGTAGAAACTGGTTCGATTAGAATGATTTCTCTTGCTTTTGGGTTTGTGGCTGCATCAATGAATAAATCGTTCCACATCAGCGTAATGAGCCACAACGCTGAAGTAAAACTGTGCAATCTTTATCAGTTTGCTGAAGCATTCAGTGGCATTGCAAGCTATAAAATATTCTTCCCATCTTTCATGTTTCATCATTTTACAATAAATTGCATTTGGTTGATGCTCTTTTTGCACGAACTCAAACAAGTTCTGGTATTGGTCAAACAGTTTAGCTTCATCAACAGAAACGTCTCTTTCAAGCAGATACTACTCACATGGTTGAACATTTTCCCATGCAGTTGTTTGCAAACGGAGGAATCTAGTCAAAGCATTCAAATTCAGCAAATATAGTGGTCCATTTAGCCAGATGTGCAACACAAGATTTGTACAATAGAGATACATCCGACATGATAACACACAGTCACGATCCTTGCCTTCTCGCAGCCTCTAAGTTTTCTTAGTGCTGATTTAACTTGGTTTGATATGTACATCTGATTGTCTCTATTGAACCCTTAATTGCCTTCACAGTGGCGAAACACGATAAAACCTCAACAACTGATGCTTTGGGCTTCTCAACATTTTGAACTTGCTCATTGAAAGCAACCATCAATGACTTAAAATGGTTACGCTGTGAGAAATAAGTTTTTGGTATTCAGTATCCACAGTCACAATAGTCTTTTCACTCTCCTTTGCAAACTTTGTAAATGTAACCACACGTAATTCACTCATCTTCAAAATCATTTAGTCCTTTTCTAAAAAAGAGATACTTGTCACGGATTTCTTCGTTTTTTTAGCCTTATACTGATTAGCTATAATTACTAGAAAGTACTACATTAGGCTATGTGCAATACACTAATCACGGTTCATCAGCAAAGCTAGTACAGTACCTATAGGCCCAATGGAACCAGAAGTCCGCGCTCTAATGCCAAAGTCACTGAGATACAGAAACAAGATTTACCGCTGTTATGTAACGATTAATGTGAAAGAATTCTCGCCTTTCCAGCCGAGAATTAACCTTAACCAAAAACATAGATTAATCAGCTAACTTGCAGGCCCTCCCATAAACGAAGCTACGCCACCAGTTCGCATAATAATAATAATATTTTATTGCGGACTCATGGTCCATATCACAGACACAAGAGAATAAAAAGTGGTTAGCTGTACATCAGGGCACATGACAGAAACGGTGTTTGCTTATGACCAACCTTGAGAGGCGCAAAAGACTTTCCCAGCACTGCTTACTTTTTTATGCTTGATGTGTACACAATGTCCACATATTTTTACTACACAAAAGCAATACTGATGAGACGCAAACACCAAAACAATTCACGGACAACTACTGCATTTGGTCTCTACCATACAAGAGCGTTGAATAATTGAGGAAAAATGAAGATTTCTTGTTGCAGTTGAGTAGGGAAAGCTTACTGTTTGTAAATACAATATATCATAGGCAGTGGCGTAGAGAGGGGGGGAATTGTGCCCCAAGCAAGCTAAATGTAAAAACTGGTCACCCACTGAACTTATATTTCCGTTTTAGCATTCTTTTGGTTGTCAGTACGTTGTTGATTTTGCGTTTTTCGGATTATTTCCGGTGATTTAGAGTTTTAGTGTAGCCATCCACAACAGGATTCACCATCATTTCTCAAGTTTGTTTTCTGAGTGTTGGCTAGTAGACCCGATACAGTGGCCAGCGGGCCCCTTTTATCTAAGACTACCACATTGGTTCAAACCTTCAGTTACGCCACCGATCATAGCAATGTAAATTAGAAATGCCAAAAGGAGTATATTTTGACATTTTTGAATTCCTCGGAGATTATATTTCATTTCTCATGAAAAAAGTGGACATGTACTCCAAAAACAGGACGTATGGTAATCTTACTTAACAATGCTAGATATATGCGACCTGTGCAAATCTGAGTAAGGCAGACGCAAAATCTACGATTAGCGAGTAGAAACGTAAGCTAATGCGTTCTACGTGGCTTGGCCTTGCATTCACTAGATTCAGATACCTGATCGACTTTCAGGAAACCAATAAGTGTACTAGTTGTTTCGTCACAATACCAAATAATGTGAAATACTGTCGTGCAAGTGAAATACTGTCGTCTGGCCAACCGATAAATAATGGCGTCTACAAACAAAATTTCCTCACTAATAAAAATGACTAATTGGCACGCATATGTCTTACATATGGCTAAACACGTGAACATGGTGGGGGACCCTCTTTGGTGTGGGGCCCTGGGCCCTATGGCCCCCCCGCCCCCTCTAAATCCGGCGCTGGGCTAGCTGCTTAATGACGGAGATCTTGTTGTCAGTGGCCCCTTCCGTGTTCAGCTGGATTATGTTGGGTCGTAGGTCATCTTCGGCAGCATTTATGCTGCTCCGCCCTGAGAAGGGCGTTGTTTGAACCATCCCACGCTGAACACATCTAGCGCGAGTAGCAGTGATTGCTCTCATGGTGAGAGATTTGGTAAGCACTTCAAGAAATGCCGCAACAGGGAGGGCCACGTGAAGGCATCTGTCTTCCACCTTGAGGTTTGTTGATGAGGAAGCAAAAAAGACATTGAAGAGCAACGATAGTTCCCCAGATATTTTGGCAAAGCTGTGCTCAAAAAAGAGTCAAGAATTACTTTTGAAAATATGTTATGAAATTTTGAGAAGCGTAAAGATCAATCCGATGCAAATCACAATGTTCGGCAGCAGAAAGTGAAAGAGTCGTTTGGCCAACCTATTTGCCAGAACAATTCATATCTTAGTGGCAAGTAGTTAAGACAAATGTGAATCCTGGTTATTCAGTGGAACTTCCAAGAAAGTCAATTTTCCACATTTTCAACGTCAAAACGAGCATAGCACTTTTTCAACAAGTTTTCGTTTTTAGCAAATTCTCTCTTTTGCTGGCTTCTTACTCTTTACCACGCAAACGACTGTTAATACTGTAAATGAACTGTTTTCCCATTTTTGTGTTGCCATCGCTTCCAGAAGCCAGATCGTGATCCACAGTCATGCTTATGGTATTGTTGTAATCAATGCCAATTCGACAAAGACTGGTAATCGCTGTTGATAATTAGGCAAAAATGAATTGCAACCTTAAGAAAATGATGCAACTGGCGATTTCAAATCACAGTTGGTCTTCTTAAACAAATGCGGATAATTCGATTCAATCTTATTTGTTATGATTTTCGCAACCTACATCAACTAATTTTTATAGAAGTGCAGGTATGTTTGTGGTAACTCTTTCACCATTTGCAGTTCTGGTGTGTGACCAAACTGATTTCATAAATATAATGCAAAGTAAAACCAATCGCTTGGCAATGGTTGTTTGCGAAGTAAAAGAACGACTATTTCCAATATGTGATGTCATCCGCACAAAACCTTTGAAGAAACGGGAAATATCTTCAAAATATGAAAGAAACTTACATAAAACAACGTAGAAAAAGTTTAACTACTAAGCGAACGCATCTGAATATTTTTTTGCAAATCTGTTTCATAGATAGGCTAAACAATTAACATTTTCCGTGAATTGTCACAAAACATACGTTCCATACAGCAATTGCTTGATAGTAAGTGCAAATTGTTTCCAACAGGCATTTAATTGCATGCCAGATCAAAGATAAGTTGGAATGTCCAGAAAGTTCATAAAAACATTTCTTTACCAGCTAAACCTCAGAACTTTGTTGTTGTTTCTTTATAGGATAAAAATTTACAAAGGAGTTCTTTACTTCGTCGACTTACGGGAATGGCAGGTGCAGATGGTTGATCTGGAAAAGGAAGTCAAGTCGTCGAGTGGGTTCGGTCCCAGAATCTTCTATAGACCAACGTCCCTCAGTCTTTTCAGCTCTTCCTATTACACCAAACATATCGGTAAAAATTAAAAAATGGTTGAAACATTCGGCAAAAGGTTTAACATTTACGAAAATAATTTTGTTAGTCTGTGCTTCTAATTTTGTGGTGGTAATAACAACAAGCACTTGGGCCATTTTGGGTAATACCCTTTATCTCAATAGCTTCTTTGAGCTATGCTAAATAAAGCAAAATGTTCTTCTCTTAAGCGTTGAATGCTTACATTTTTTAACTATTGGGGTGTTTCAACTAGACCAAAATCATTATATTCCATGAACTGACAGTGTATATCTTTCAATGTAATTGTTGCTGCAGCCAACCTATCCAACCCGTGCTTTCAACGCCGGGACGCCTGCGAACAACTCTGCATTCCTGTTTCAAATAAATCGTCGGTATGTAGTTGCGAAGATGGAAAGGCTTCCTTGGGCACCAGATGCTACGGAAATGCCACCACAGGTTCAAAGTTTTCCTGTGTTTGGTTTGTCGATTCAAAACCTGGGCATCGCCTGCTTTTTGATGAGAAGTATTGTGAAACTTAAGAAAAACATTAGGGATATTTTGGGATATAATGATATGGTTTCATAAAACACATCGACGGTTTTTTATCTTGAAAGCAATTAAGATTTGACATACATTACTAGTCTTACTAGTCTTTTACTAGTCTTTTAGTCTTTTGTGCAATACTAGTCTTTTGTGCATAACGGCTGAATGCTTCTTCTAGGGGACTTTCCGATTAAGGCATTCATAAATACACCTCATGACGGATGCTGCAGAAGCAAGTCCGCATAAAATGGTTGCAAGGGCCGGGAGAGCACTTTGGCGAAAAACAAATGCTTATTCCATAGAACAAAACTTTTGATTAGTAACTGTGAACAGTATTGCCACAAATATCAAAAACGTTATTTTATTCGACGCTTCGAATTATTCATCAGCTATCTTCAAGTAAAAACGGGCTCTGGGACGCTTTCCAGTCGGTGCGGCCATGAGAGATTGGTGAGGAATCGCCTCGCCAATCTTACACGGTGTCATTGTGATCACCAAGCTCAGCCATAGTAGCTGGGATCTCTCTATTCGGAAAAGAAATGGATTGAGATTCAGGGATTTACGAATTTCATAGCTGCACACATTGTAACGAAGTGTCCACGCTGTGGACTCTTCGAAAAAATCCCATCTTTGCCGACTGCACTTGAGATAGCACTGTTTCAGTCATTACCCACAATTCATGACCGTAGTGAGGATTGGAACAAATGCTGATTTAAACTGAAAGCTTTGCGGTGTTTGAAAGTTCCCGATTTGTGACCACAGAGCGATAAGGCACACGCAATACCACGCTTGCTTTAATCTCCTTGTTCCGCCTTCTGCCACTCGTGAATGCCACCCCAAGGTACTTGGGCTTCTCCACAAGCTCTAGTGTAATGCTACTTAAAAATAGCATGTGCTACAGCAGATGAATAAAGTCACTTTTGTTTATTACACTGCTGTGATTGCAAGGCATGAAAATTTGAATAAGATATTTACAAAATTTTCTGCACTCATAAAAGAAGCTTTTCCTCGGTAAAATTTGTTGAAAAAACATGTTGCACGCAATAAAATACATGTTTGTAGATGTCATGTGGCCCACAGTCAGCACTACAGAACATTCAGCAATAACTCTTGTCATACAAGAGAAATCAACACGAGATATTTCGAAGGTGTGAAAGTAGATTTGGATGCAGATCTGTTTTTTGGGTGAAGATCTGTTTATATTTATGGCCAAAAGTGCAGTTGCGAAATCTTAAAGACAATGTTCTGAAAACAGTTGCACTCTTTGTCATAACCTTGCAAGGTGGGATGAATTATTTGCATTGTTGAGAGTAAAAAATGGCGCATGTCGCATTGTTTTTGTTTCGCTGAGATATTTCGGTCATTTGACTTACAGTTGTATCAAAACTCGCCGTAACGGTGTTAATTAGCCTATATTTTCAGACATTCTTACCGAAATGACTTATTTTTTTCGGCCATTTTTTTTTCGGTCATTTCAAAAACATTTTTGTCTATGACCGAACAATGACCGACAAAAAGCCAGATGTCACACCTAGGGCGCAACAATCAGTAAAAACGATGAAAAAGTTGTCATGCTTTATCTGGCCCCTTTTTAAGTCTATTGTGAAAGCCAGAAGGAGGGAATGTAGAACTTCTTACAGAATTTTGTAATACAGCAACTTCATGCGGCTAAACTGTAACATTGCTGATTTAATATTCTTTCGCTCGGGCGACTAAAATCATTTGACCAATAAAGAAGCACAAAACGCTTTCCGAATGGATATACGTGTAAAGTCTGAACAAAAGAAGGTACCTAGGAGAACCACAACTAGGGATATGTATTATGGGACATCTGGAGGTTGCGGAATATTCCAGAATCTTTATTTCGAATCCAAAATATTGAATCTTGTTCAGGAATAACTTGTTAGGAGCCAAATGAGCTGATCGCGCAGAGGTTCAGAACGCAGCTGAGCGATCACATGACCTGTTAATTAGCCCGTTAGGTCACTACGCAGTGCCGTGAGCTTGTTTGGAGTTTCTTTCAATCTCTGAATCAGGAGCGCAAAGAGTGCCATTGCAAAACTTAATGAAATTATTTGTTTTACCAACTTTGCAATTTTTCACGTTTATTTAATCCAAATTTATTTCGAATCCAAATATTCGAAAAAACTCTGATTTCTGAATTCGAATACTTAAGGATTAGAATCCATAGGATTCGAAAATCCATTACATGCATCCCTCACCACAACCAGAATCAAATCACTTATGACCAAATTACTGAACACTGGTCTTCATCTAAATTTAGCATGAATGATAATTTTCATCCGACCTTCCTGGTGAGCATCTTCTAGAGCAGGGTATATGTTATGTTATGTATCTTGATAGAACTAGTCTTGCTATTGTGACTAACGAAGCAATTGCCACATGTAAAGCATATGTGAGGCACAAGAATTCACAAAGATGGCAGCGAATAAGGCGACAGACTCTCAAGACTGACGGCGAAACAACGCCAGAAGTAAGAAAAACCCCTACAGTATTAAAACAATACAAACTAATCCAGCTGAAATTTAATACAACGAAAAAATGTAGCATTACGGAGAAAAACACTGGATTTTTGCGGAAAACTTCCACTTTCAGATCATGTGCTCAAGTGTTGAGAATTTTCTTCTCTAAAATTAATTGTCATCGTGAAACGTTACCTCATAAATTTCTATGACTAATCTGTTTACCGGGAGGGAAAACGGTGTACAGTCTACTTACGTGAAGAGTCGTTGACGTGGAAGTGAACCTTTCATATTAAAGTATTGCCGATGCTGAATAAAAATTAAAAATGAGAATCTTCATCGAGAAATGAAGATACACGGGCGTAGCCGAACCATTTTCTCTCTCTTTAAAAGTTTTCTGCTTTCTGCTGTCCTATTGCTTGCCCCTCGTTATTAATCTTGTGATGAAAAAAAGCTTTGATTCCGCCGTTCTGGTATATGTTTGGTCCACAACAAGCCACTTCACCAGCACCAAGAAGTTTATCAAGTTATATCCAGAACCATGAATCATATTGTTTAGCCGCAATACATGGAGGGCAATATTTCTACCAAATTTTTCATTTGCAGAATGGGAAGTCCCACCGTTTTGTTAGTTTAGGTCTCCACAATGAACCTGTACAAGTTGACCACATTCGAAGACCCCCCTGAAGCTTTAAGGGCTGGGATAAGTTTCTCCCTGGTAACCCTCTGGCATTGGAAAGTAAAAATTAAAAGGCTTTCATTTATTGCCTTACTTGTGTGTTTATTCATTCATATTATTATCTATTTACTCATTGTTCACTAACCTTAGTATTGCTTTTCATTTTGACATTCCGCTATTGTGTATTTGTTGACAACAAATATCCAAGATTTTTGGTTGTAATAAAAGTGGAATATAGTGATACACATTATAAGTTTGCGGTATACAAAAAGTTTTTGAAAGGTGAAAACATTTCTTAACTATAACCAGCTTATGGTATTAAAACTACTTGAACACGTCGCTTTCAAAAATCTGCAGAACAGCCTCCGCAATACGGAGAAACATGTCCGGAAAGCGAAACAATTTATTTGATGCCCTGCAANAACTATATCAACTACTCCTGGGTTCCTCCAAAGTGGATTGACGACAAAANAGGTATTTCATTCAACAACCATGCATGGGAAACACATTTTCATGGATGAGTAGTTCCCCCCATTCAAAATGTGAAACACTGGTGTTTTCAAAAATATTTTTCGAGATTTTTAGCAATGTGTGAAGCTCACTTGACTTCCTTGCAAGATTACCAGGTCTCCGCAAAAGAACTGGCAACTGCAAAACCTATATATACGTCTACGGTCTATCGGTCACATTCCGCAACCAGAACAAAAATCCGTTTCCACTGCTCCCACTATGCCAAAGCGTGATGTTTCTGTTGATAGTGGAATATTTTGACAAGACTGATTATAATCGGTGGTATAAATGGCATGGACGTATGCAAACAGTTGGTTTTCAAACAAAGAAGACCATGTTCTATTACAAAAATATCAGAATGTAAAAAAAATTTTGCAATCATTTTTTCGGCCGTACCAATTGCAGTGGAATAAAAACTAAAGAGTAATCTGATGATGAAAATTGAAAATACTGTAATTACATTTTCTAACCAGAAAAAATGCAAAGGGGTTAGTAACGTAAAAAACGAACAACTAATTTTTTGATTTTAGCAAGGATATTCGTTTTGAGGTTTATGTGCTCATAGATCATTTGTTAATATTTGCGAGCAGCATTTGATTCAATCCTCACGGATGTTTGAGTGAAAGCAACCGCTTCACATCCACATACACTCATGATTAATGCAATACGAACACTTTTCTGACAACTGAGAAAGACATAAGCATTTTGTGTAAGCAGCTTTTTATATATTGTGCAAGCACACATGTTACAAGCATGGGTATCGAAAGTGGGTGAATGTTGGGGCCTTGCCCTCTTGATTTTTAAATTTGATATTTCCTATTAATGTAGCTTTTAACAAAAAATGTGTTTCTCTTAGCGTCAGTTGGTAAAATTAAATTTCATCACTTACAGTCACCACCTGGAAAAATCCCCTATTGTCCCCAACCCTGGAAAAATCCTTCCGACGCCCTTGGTTATAAATAACCTGCTGTAAAGACAGATATCTACTTATGAGTAAACATAATTTTTGAATGCTTTTGCTTTTGTGACTGCCTTGAATGAAATAATATCCTTTGATTTCTCACAGTCGTTGGAAGTTTGAAGCTAAATGCACCTTCATATCCAAATCCTGTGGAACTGCCTGTGGGTGACCACACATTCGAATACACAGCCACAGACTCTGATGGACTTACTACGGCTTGCATGTTTGTAATTACTGTGCAAGGTGGGTGGCTTCACCAGCTTTACTTTCATTCAAACTTCTAGGCTAAATGGTGATAATTGTTTTTGCTTTCGCACTTTTGGGGATAGTTCACTTGACCCCAAAGAATGGACAAAAGCAGGTTTTGCATGTTGTTTGTATGGGGATTTCACAAAGTCTGTTCTTTTAGAGTGCATGATTTATTGACTGGTGGTCCCTTCTGATTACAAAACAATTTTTGACTCAGCCCGACGAACCTGCAATCATCCACCGGATCTGCCAGATCATCTGGTAGCACCAAGTCCACCATGCAACCACAACTTGGGTGCTGCTTACAGCGTGCGTTGCAAAGATGAGAAAAAGTGGTTAGTGCGGAACATCAACGACAGTAAGACATACGCGATTGGCACAGAGCTGACAAATGCTTGCCTTTACAACGGAAATTGGGTTATTGAAGACTGGTCCGTTTATGAATGTTCAGTTCGCCTTGAACATGGAGGTAAGAAGCCAGCTTTACAATCTTGTCTAAGCTCTTTCTCAAAAACTGTGAATAGGTCACTAATTTTAAATGCTTGATATTAGAGAAATCGCTATGCCTGAGTGGCTCTTTCACATCTTCAAGAAGTAATTTACCACTTATTTTTAAACTATATTCCCTGAAATTTTAAATTGCAACTGGAAATAGTACAATTCTGCCTTGACTGAGCAACTATTAGCGAAATGAAACGACATATACGTAAATATTTTGCCAGGGTCAATTCTTTCTTATCCTGTTTATACTGTATGTGTCCATAAACTGCAATGTATTGCTCAGATTAGAAAGACTAAACCGATCGTTTATAAACTTTTGCATGAATTTCCAAGTTTGTTGATGGTATTTTTATGGTTGTCCAAATATTTGCAAGCATCTATTTATGAAGTACTAAGTTGATTAAGAGTATTTCCTTTATAGGTTTTACTTTCTTTCATTTTGCTATAATTTACCATTTGTTGAAATGCTTATTTTCTGCAGATTAAACGTGCGACAAACAGATTATATTTTTCTAATTGTAGCACGGCTTATTCCTAAGTTCAAGTTGAACTTACTTCCGCTTTTCGGCCCAGAAAACTCGTTCATTGTGTAATCCACAGTAACAGAATTTGAAAAGAAGAATTGTATCGGAAGCTGTTAACATTTTGTAACACATTTTAAAAATATTTAGGCAGTTGCGTTTTAATTAAAAACACTACATTTGAACCGAGAAGCATTTGGTGTAGAAAGCGTTTCTCAGAATTTCTTTGACGAAACCTTTAACTGAATATTTTATAATATTGTGGTATAGTATGAGCTCATATCTTTGCACCATACTTTTAGCAACCTGCCAGGATAGTTAATTCTTCGATATTTGATTTTCAAATGGTCCACAGAAGGCTTGTAGCTGTGGCACTTCATGTGCGAAGATAGACTGATTTTCATACAAATAAAGCATTTTCCTGCACATGATATTGCGAGTGCACTACTGTTGCACAGTGCACTACTGTTAACATTGCTGCTGCACGACGAGTCAAGCTGGTCTTCTGATCGAGCATCAGAATGATGCATTAGTCGAAAACAATCTTTTCGGCTTCACACTAAAGATAAACGAACTTTGAAGAGTTTGTATGGTGCAATTTTCGCAACACAGTATGGGTCATAGAAAAAGCAAACATCTTCTTTTGTCGCCTTGTTAACTAACCACTAACAAAATAAGATTATCAAAATTTTGCAATACCATACAAAAATTGAGATAGGCATGATGTTTTCTGAAAAATGTTTTTCCTGATTTGTCTCAACTAAGTTGATAAAAACAATATTGTTTATCAATGTTCTTTTATCCCCGGATTTATTTTCGGTATACCACTTGTAAACGCATTAGAAATTGAAATTGGAGGTCTATGGAGGCAGTTGGTTTATGAACTTGTCGAGAATGTTTTAACTACAGCCTTTTAAAATAATTTTCTGCATTTTAGGAAATACAAATTTTGTTTGTCATCCGCGTATATTTGAGTATGCCGAACTACAATTTAATGAAACCAAAAACATTGCTTTGCGAAATCAACTGCAAAGTTTAATATTTATATTGTTCTTAACAAAGTTTAGCAATTTTTAAGAGTTTTTTGAACTTTGTTCTTAAAGTGATTAAAAGTAATATAACCATGAGAAGTCAATAATCATGTCTTTGGTTTTCGGCGAAACCTGCAAATTCTGCTAATCCTGTTTCGTTTTTGCAAATTTCCGGATATAACGCGGGCACCCGGACAGTAATGGATTTGGAAGAAGACAAAACTGTCGAGAATAAATCAGTAATAGCGATTCATAATCGCTTTAAAGTGTTTTTATTCCAGAGTTATGCTAAAGTTACGTTTATGGTGAAATAGATCAAAGTTTGATTTCGCTTGGAATAGTTCGTGTCTGCAACTCCGTAATAATCATGAAAACCATTTATGTGAATAGAACGACGACATTCTTCGCAGACTCTTCAGAAGCATTCCAGATTGTTACTTGTCTTCCATGATGCTTCACAAGCACGGTTTCCTCAGCAGATTTTAAAAACTGATTCAGTAAATTTCTTGTGCATAAAAAATCTTTTTTCTTAGACAATGCAACAACAACAACAGGGAGATCAAGCGAACATGGATATGCTGCAGCTGTCATAGGAGCCGCCGCAATGTTCCTATTCATTACCGTGGTCGCCGTGATTTTTGTTTCGTAAGTAACAAAGAAAAGTTTTTTGATTTAAATTATAATATTGCCTTCACGAGAAACCGCAGAGATTGCTTTGTCAGACAAGATTGATATACATTTTCATTTATATTAAAATATTCCTTCCAACTGATACCTTCCCTGAAAGTACTGTAACACTGCCACTCACTATCGCGTTATAAATGATAAGTCTATACCATTCCAGCATTCAGGTTTTCATTAGGTAATATTTGGCAAGTTTTTCGATACTTTATTACATTTCTCTTCGCATTTTTTATGTCGTCGCAAGCAGTTACATTCGGTTTCCTACAACGTTGTACAACCTTTGATGCATCAAAATATGTGAACACGAAAGATTTATATATACAAAGGACGTTTCCAAAACAGACACCCTTCAGTGTTATCTTTCCATTTTATAGAACGTTACAAGATTCGCTATGGGTTTTGCTTTCTCAGTGAAAGTGAGTCTCAAGTTGGTTGTCTGAGAACGTACTTACGTCTGCACAAAAGCAACTGATGCAGAACCACAAGAAAAAAATGTTTAGTTGCAAAGTTTTGAGAGGTATAGAAAGAACTTTCAGGGAAGTATCAATCGGTGAATGTTTTGATCTCATCGATGGTATAAACGATGAACACATAGTTTACTTCAAGCTTGCCCTGCATCTATACCTTGCAGAGTTACAATTTCTTTGTATACTATTTGCAAAAAAAATTCTGATTTTGTTGCCTAACATCGCAAAACTGGCTGCTCTAGAATTCAATGGAAATATAAGTTTTAGTCTGGGTGTTTTTCAAACAATGCAAAACGTGAGACGGTATGTTTTCAAGCGGATTTAATTTTAGCCGAAACTTTTTGAAAACAGAGCGAAACGACGAAGCTTACCATGGTTCTACAGAATGAAAATTCCGAAAATTTCTCGAGGAAAAGACGATACGGTTAAACTTAAGAGCTATATGAGAAGCAGCTTATTACCCAAAAATCACTACATCGTTACGCAAACATTGATGTCAAGCATACAAAAGTTGCTGTGGGCGATCGGCTTGGTGCTGAGTTGACTGCATATTGTAAAATTGGAAAAACCTAGAACTCTGTATCTCTGGGCGTAGCTGGCAATTGGATTCAAGTTACTGCACAAGTTGTAGATAACGAGAACCCTACGTTTGCGTAACGTTGGATTTTTGGCATTAATCTGTTGTTTCCTCGTCGAAACATCAGACATTGAGTTGATTCGTTGGTGAAGGTCGATCGTGACTGAAATTATATTTCTATCGAGTTTTGACTTTCTTCCTTTTCTGAGATATCACGCTGGGATTGCAGAATTTCGAGTGAAAAGCATTTACTCAATCATTAGGCAATCCGCCAACAACTCCTTTAAGTGTTGTGGTAAGCACCGCGAGCCAAACCCTTTGGAGTTTTTGAAAATCCAGGTTGTACGTTGAGAACAATGCATTTCACTCGTTAACTTCAGTGATATCTTACTTTGGTGATTCCTTTTACTACGAAGGCATGATGCTTTTCTGTTTGAAAGGAGAACATAAACGTTTGTTCTTATCTGTGAAGGAAACTTGCTGCATGGACAAATAAATTTGTGCTGAGCAGGGATAGTTGAAACGTTTGGCAAAGCAGCTTAGACTTCATATTATAGATATGCAAGTATGGGCGACGGAAGGGGAGCTTCTTACCCCTGTATTTTGAAATTTGACATTTGCCTGTTACAATTTAGCAAAAAAAGGTTGTTTTCTTAATTTCGAGAGAGAAAAATGAAATTCCACCACATTTGGCCCATGGAAATAATCCTTCCTTTACCCATGTATTGCAAGGCTTAAAACTGTGCGATATTAATTAAATGAAATTCGTGCGAGGTTTCGCCAAAAAACCACACAACTTGCATGCAACTTACTGTGCTCAGATTTTTCTTCTGCTGTCTTCCATTCGTTCAAATAACCTTGTGCTGTGTCTTGCACACTGTGATTTCTTTGCCTGTGGTTTCGCGTTTGAATAAAGACGTAAATATGATAGCACAGATTATTACTTAGAGAATCTGACTGCAGGCTTTTGGTCACTTTATTTACAGCAGGGGCTTCCAACTTGCATGAAATCGCACTATTTCTATGCATAAAATCAAACGACGCACTGCATAAATCTATTCACAGATTGGTATTTCATGCGATTGATGAGCTTGCTTGTTGTGACGTAACATATATAAAACGTATTTTAAATGGCTAAGCACAATTCTCTGAAGAAATCTATTGAACGTACATCGATTGGGTTTGAGCAGATTTTTCTGAAATCCCAAGACCCTGGTAGTGAAGGATGGATATAAGCTTGCGACGTACTTGCGATTTTTTAAACAACGCACCAGGGCGTTGCGGCCCCATTTGGGAGCCCCTACTTTAAAGTAACTAGTTGCTTGGACAATATGCTTATGCAAACGATTTTGTTCTTTTGCAGTGCTGTCCAGACACTAATACAACCGAAAGTGAGCAAATACCTGTGGAGTATATTGTGCGATCGAAGCAAGAGAGATATGAATACGACCCGTCCTTGCAAGAACCACTTCTATGTCACAGAATGGCAACTCCTCTTCAACAGCCCTGCGTCATCGTCAAAGGAGAGGAACAAATTGATCTTTGAAGAGAATAAGTTAAACCTGGCAGTTTGTCTGCCGCAAGACATGCAAGCCATTATATACGGCCGTTCTTGCCAGTTTTGCATTTTGTTTTTTCTACTCATCCTATTTCACTTTTTTACAAATTTTCGGGATCAGTGTGCCTTACACTCAGGAACTCCAGAAACATCAAGCCTTTTCACCTTTTTTAGGATTGAGATGATATCCTTTTCTTGTGGTACAGCATTGCAGGATCGTTTGTTTTTCGCTTACCAGCGTTCGTGTTGAAGACTACATTTTACCGCCGCGAAGTTTGCAAGGTGGAAAGTTGCTTTGACACTTCAGTAACTGGCATAGTCTTAGCACAATGTTTCTTATCTATAGGAGATCAGTGTTCAGTCTTGCGAGTACGACAGTTGGAAGCAGAGGTCAAAATTTTGTGTGAAACATAAGTGTAACCGATTATTTCGTCCCATAGAAAAAACAACATTATGTTTTGTTGTTGCACGCAGAAATGTGCATATTGTGTAATAATGCGAAATGCGTTGCTGGATATCCATTTATATTTATTTTTTGTTTTGATTCATGTTTGCCGTAGCGACTGTTATGTGCATTTTTTTCGTTTTACTTATGCATTTTCCAGTTTTTGAAAAAGTAGTATTGCAATGAAAGTCGGTTCGCTTCTTGAGCAGTGGTTTCTTTTGTGTGCACATTGTGTGCCGCGGTTATTAAGTTTTGAAATTTGAAACTCATGCCATTTCCACAAGGACAAACAGCTCGCTTTTTTAATCCGCAGGCACATAATGGTTAAGGTTTTGGTCCACATTTAACCTCAAGTCGTGGCTAATGCAACCGCGTCACTAGACTTTCTCTTTTACGACTTCTCACCTAGATAGCTGAACAGAAAAGTAGAGATCATTCGCTCCTCTGGTATCACTGAAACGAAGGGCCAAATGTCACGCAAACTGCAGCTGTTGCGACGTTGGTAAAATATTTACAGTCGTCTCGTGAAAATTTGTAAGCAACCGTTATCCAAACAACGCATTCGGTGAAAAGTTCTGACATTAATTTTGAAGCTGTAATGGTCTTTCACATCACATCGACAGCCATGGTTATTCAAGTAACTGTTCTCCGCATAGTTGACAAACAAGCGAATCAATCGAGAAATTTTTTGTATGCAATGGATTTCAGTAACACTACGCATCCTCAGTCCTAAAATCTGTAAGCAATGCTTACCCTGGTGAAACGTTGATAGTCTATACTAAGAGAAAAGAATGCAAACAAACTCAATCAAGACTAAATCGAATAAATTAGAACACAAGCTACGACAAATAAAAACTGAAGCTAAGTCTTTCCCAAGTAGTTGCTTTCACAAGAACTTCTGCAATAGACGCAGTTGTTGCGTTGTTATGTGTAGGTCAATGGCAGTTTTTGACAAATACGTTTTAAAGCATCACAAGCAATAATTGGCAAAAAGCATTTAATTTGAAGCATTTTGTGACTTGTTTCTGCTTCGGTCAAGATGTCCTGGTACAGGAGTTAAAGTTTGATAATAACGTGAATTACAAAAGCAAACATCAAGATCTTCTCCACAACTATTTGGTATCCGGTTTCCAAAGACCTTCCAAGCACAAGCGATTCAGAAATTGAACCAGCCAAGAGTTTCTTCCTAGTTTTTTTGTCAAGGTTACTTCAAAAGTAAACAAAAAAAACTTAATTTTTCATTGAAACAGAAGTTGCAAGATCCAGTTGCACAGCAGCTGCATTGCACTTTGAACAGGCTATACGTCATTATTTTGACTTGCTGTTGCGTCTGCGTTGTTGAATACACTGCTGCAAAGAAGGCTGTCAGCAACTTCCGTCTCTTGGGATTCGTGACAGGTCAACCGTTCATAGCTTGCACTGCTAATCTGAGAAAGGTGGAACATAACTTGGGGCAATCAATATAATCTGTTGACCGGCTAACACTTTAGCTGAGGTGCGTAATGGAGATAGGTTTCAGAGAGGTTTTACTGATATATACAGGAATACTTTTGATGCAGGCAGTGTTCTCCTTATAATTTTTATCTGTCAAAGTGGCGTGAAAGCAATTTGTCTTCGTTACTTCTTTGAAATACGACGAGTTTGTCCGTTTTGTAAACATATGAGAGCGAGGTTTGTTTTACTTAAAAGCAAAAATATACTTTCATAGCGGAGCGTGCTGGCAGCCATTTTAGCGAAACTCTAGCTACTTTGTTCTAATCCTGTAACGTGTTTTACTATCAATGAAGATGAAGTTTCTATTTGAAGTTATTTTCAAAACCGCCAAGCGTGCTGCTCAAACCGCGAGGCTGCCAGTTATGCATTGGATTTTTTCCTGGCACCAAAACGGCATAAGCTTAAATATACCGAAAAATCGACGCAAACCGAAGGTAAATTTTAGTGAAAGAAGTGTCTTTGTTGTAAGTTGTGAAAAGTTGCGTGGTGAGATTCCTTTGGATGTGTTGAAACGAATAATTTTTCTAATAATTGACTTAATTAGAAATTAAACACTGACAAGCATCGAATTCTTATCTGAATGACGCAAATGTTCACAAGAACTTCCAACGACTAACGCAATAAATGCAGATGTTCTAGAAGCGCGATTTTCCCTAGCTCTTGTCTGAATCCCAGAAGTTAGATGGGCAACATTTTTTCGAAGAAAAAAGCGCACTTGGTGAACAGTTTTAACTGCTTTGATGCAGTCTTTCTGAATGCAATAAATATTTTTGCCCAACTGCAATGGTTTGCAAAGCACATAAAGTCATTTGCTCTATATCAAACATTTGCAACAAACAAGAGAAAATACATGCTGAGTTTTTTTTGTCTTTTCACAGAATTCACAACTTGGGGGGGGACTTGTCGTAGTGTAGAACACTGTGTGAAGACCGTAGGAAATTTACATTTCGGTTTTGTTTTTCTGGATGAATATTTACGATTGCTGTAAAAGGGATAAAGCAGAATATAAGAAAAATCAATAGTGTATCCTTATCTCAAATTACAACTGCATCTGAAGTGCAATAACCCTTTATCATGACTCAGTCCGATGTTGTCTTCCGCTTCGTGTGCTGGCTTTTCTTTCAACACAGTTTACTTACCCACATCGCAGCGTTTAATGCAGCTGTGTCTCACCCAAATGGTTTACTGAGTCAAAATGATATCACTATCTTAAACAGGGCCGCACATTGAATGGCTTACTTTGATCGTAGCAAAATAAATTTGGTTTAAGATAAAGTACTGAAAGCGTTCAATTCTTAACTGCAATGGTAACAGCCGTGATAAAGTGGCACTGAAGACGGCCTACATCAATAATGTCAAATTCAAGATTATCAAAATAAGGACAGGTTGTCAGTATGTAGGACACTTTTACTACAGCGAAAACCTAAACTGGGCCACACACAACCCTTGACTGGGCCGCATGCGGCCCGCGAGTTGGACATAGCTGGTTTAAAACGAACTCGTGGCAGATTTAAATGCGAACCCCCGAGAATTGCTGCCTACGCATGATTTACTAAATGTCTTTAGCGTTGTTAGTCATTTGACAACGAGTTAGATTAATAGTTGGATAAGTTTTTAGCCATTGGCGTCAACTCGTTTTATGATTCAGTAATACATTTATTTGAGAAATCGTTTTTTAATATCATAAGTTAGTTTGAGTAATCGTTTTTCTTATTTTATAAGTCAGTTTCTTTTTGTCGCAACTCATGTTGTTGTTGATGTCACACAGTTTGTTAAGCTTTTTGATTTCTGAGTTCTGGTTTCTGAGCCTGGAGTTTGATATATTTATTTTAGTTTTGAGATTGTTTGTTTTTCTCTGGTGGTACTTTAGCTTTTCAACTTTTCACCCGTAAACTTTGCTTGCAAATTTCAGGACTGAGGATGCGTAATTTTACGTCAAATCAATTTCCTATTAAAAATTTGCTAATCGATTCCTTGCTTACACCCATCGTGGAGAGTACTTACTTGAACTCCTTATCGTATAATATTTAGCTTACATGAATTTCGGTGGTTATAGGCTACCACTTTGAATTATATTTTTTCAAAAAATTACATGATTGGGAAAATTTATCAGCTTTAGGTCACGTTTATTAGACACTTTTCATTTTTTGTGACTTTTTAAACGTAGCTCCATGGATAAAGAAACTTTACGTTAGATACTGTAGAATGGTTATTTTCTTGAAAAAGTCATTTTAATTTTACAGATTGTTTTGTGTCAACAACGTACAACAAACATCAAGCATAATTACCACACGACTCAGTTTTGAAGACCAAACCTATTTCAATTTCATACTGATTTCAGTTTTTACTTTATATGGGCATTTGCATCTATAATGTGTTCATCAATGTCGGTTTCAGTGAGATGCTTTGGAAAAAGTGACTTCAAGTATTTTAGATACTTATTTAAGGCTAAATTTTCATGCTTGTGGTGACCTTCACACTATCGCATTGGTGTTTTTTGTATACTTAAATCATGCATGCCCAGATGCACAACTGCATTTGAGGTTCTACAGACACTTCGTTCAGCCTTTTAAAATATTTTTTGAGACCACACGTATTTTGTAGAAGAATGGTTTGATTTAAGATCAATGAGCAAATTTTGTTGACTATAACAATCAGCTGTTTTTGCGAATAGGCAGCAATTACGTACTGGACTTACGCTCGTGGAACCCGTACCTGGGCCACTTACTGCAGAGTCCCAAATGAAACATTTTTTTTAATCTTGCGTTTAGGGCTTAGTTTGCGATACTGGTCAACATTGCAATCTTTGGAGTGAAATCAGCAATGAATTGGGTCCATCCCTGCAGACGACACTGATAATTGCGATTGCTACCTTTGCCCTGGTATCAACAGTGTCATAGCTTCTTTTGGAATGAGATAAAATTCCGTTCCACAACGGGTCAAAAGACTGCATGTGTCACAAGCGAAATAAAAAAAAAGGAAGTAGAGAATACGAACAAATAATTCGGCGAAGAACGTTCAAAACAGTCAATGGCTTTATTCAACATTCAGTAATTGACTTGAACACATTTGTTGATCCTTATCCCCATAGAAAATCAATATAGAATTAGCAAACATTACTGAAATCTAAGCCTTTGAAACCTTTGAAGGCATCAAGCGAAGATACGATGTAAGTTTTATCAGCTTTGAAATGAGCGTACAGCAAAACATAAACTTACTGTATTTGCACAAAACTGAGAAAAACGACTGAATATCTGATTGCATGTCCAGTTGTTTCAATACGATTTAAAACAGCTATGTCCAACCCAAATGGCTTACTGAGCCAAATATTTTGTCACTGTCTTAACCAGGGCAGCACATTGAATGACACATTAATGACGGCCGCACATCGAATGGCTTACTTTGATCTTAGCAAACTAAATCTATCTTAAAGCTAATGTACCCAAAGCGTTCAAATCCTAACTGCAGTGGTAACAGACGTGATAAAATGGCACTGAGGACCACCTGCAACAAAAATGTCAAATTCAAGATTATCAGAATAAGGAAAGGTTGTCAGTATGCAGGATACGTTTGGTACAGCGAACACCTGAACTGGGCCACACAAAACCTTCGACTGGGCCATATGCGGCCCGCGGGCTGCGGGTTGGACATAGCTGATTTAAGAGAACATGAGGTTTCTCTGCGTTTCGAAATTTTATCGGGACGTTACATTTTAATCATTAACTGTTTTGCCCGACTATGGATGTAAAGTGTTTGTGATAACTACCTTTGCAAATAAGCTTACCTAATGAATAAGCTTGTAAGCAGTGACACCTTTGAAAAAGAGCAACCTAAAAAACCTGCCTGGAATCATGTTTAAAATCAAACAAACAGATGAATAAGCTCTTCTGGTGATTATATTTTATTATCAGCCAACGTTTCGCCATCCTATTCAAGTGGGCTTCAGCTCTAACAAAACATGCAGCCCAAAGTGGCCATGTTTTCAATTGGGATTATGCTTATGTTCTGCACCGTGTAAATAATTACCATAAACGCATCTTTTTAGAATCTTTATATATTAATTTAAAAACTAACACCGTGAATGATAAAAGTGCAAA
>JGI24158J21664_10001911_pt1 | contig 24408 bp, 16 predicted proteins | sample Ectturendosymbi3_FD_21664 | JGI IMG/M metagenome (IMG submission 21664) | reverse complement strand
TTTTCTCGCCACATTATTCTGCACTCAATAGTGCCACTACGACCAACACTCCGTTGTCTCATGTTCCATTGCCTACGCCAGGTTTACATACTTTCCATACATACTTTCACACACACGTAAATTAGACACTCAGTTGAATGAAGCCATGCGTACAATTTCAGGTTGTATAAGATCTAACCCCACAGACTTCCTCCCTTTCCTTGCTGGTATTCTGCCCACCACTACTCGAAGAAACGCAGCATGTCTAGAGCTACATCGTAAATCACAAAGTCCTGATCACCTGCTACATGAAACCCTGCACATACGGTGCGCTCCCAATAGACTTCGGTCGAGACGTCCCTTAAGACCGTTCATGAAGAACCTCACTAACCAAGACTACTCCCCCCTACAGTACCGGATTCGCTGAAGCCATTTATCTCTAGTTTCGTTAACTCTTCACCAGGATGCTACATGCCACGCAAAGCATGGGTGCAACTTAACCGCTTGCGCACGGGACACGGCCGGTTTAACGCTAACCTTCACAGAATGGGATTGGCTGAAAATAAAAACTGCGCGTGCGGTGACATCCAGTCAACCAGTCACATCCTCTATCACTGTACTGCTATGGCCCCTCCATGCAGTATCACCAACACCACCAACGAAGACCTGATTGAATATCTTCGCAATTCTTCCTTTTAGACCTAACCGCATGGTCCTACCACTTGTCAGCTCTGTGTATACGACAGAAGAAGAAGAATAAGAATAAGTATTATGTCGTCACCTGAACTGTTTATCTCGAGTCCTCGATGTACCTGCGCCGACGTCAGTGACTACGTCATATGGTTGTTATGTGCCAGATTGCTTGTTACTGTTAGTTCCGTAGCGGCGCAGTGCCAAAGTTTGATCGATTTTATTACTCTAGCTTCTTCTAAACCAAGCTTAGACTTTTTTCCTCGTAAATGTACGTATGCGAAAGTGATTGATTTACGCAATATAGCCACATGAACCACTCAGTGGCGGATCCAGGGGGGGCGCAGTTTGAGGCAACTGCCCCCCCAAACGTCTGTGGCGCCCCGTTAAAATAGCGCCCCTTTGATACAAATGCGCCCCTTTTGGTGATTAACTAAGCAAAAAAAGAACTTAAAAAATATTCTAAACAAACAATGCTTGACGCTTCGTTGAACTTCAAGATTCACGTTCCGGACTTTGATCCAGCCTCTTGTCGATTGGAATCAACAATGCTATTCTTTCGTAATAATACTACTGTTCCCTTATTTCTTCACCGCGGGAGAACTGCTCAGCAGTTACAAACGCGGTCGCTTTCGTTAGCACAGTTCTGGACTTGTCGCTGAGCTGTGCAAATATATTTTTGTTACAAGTTTATTTATAATGGTTGATGATAGCTTTGAAAGGAAAAGCAGCAATAAAAATGAGAATGCAATGGAAAACTTATCAGTGACGCACGATTCAGGAAGCTTGCAAAGCCAAAAACGAGTTTCAGGTATGCTACCAGTGCAGCAGAGGCGTAAGGAGGTTACATGGCGTCCGGGGCAAGGAGCAACTTGGGGGCGCCCCAATGTTGGAACTTGAGTTTTTTCGGAAGCAAATGTACTGCATCGAAGAAAGCACTTTTGATACTGTTGAGATTTTCGACGCCCCCCGCAGTGATTCGGCGACACCATAGGGATTCAGCTCCCGGGGAATTGTGCCCGTTTCCTCCCTCGTTACGCCCCTGCGGTGCAGTCCGTGATTCCGGAGTAGATCTGCATGATACCAGGAGCGCAATGAGGTTAGATGGCATCCGGAGCAAGAACCAAATTTTGCGCCCCCATATTTGAATCTGAAGTCTTATGGAAGCAAATTTACTGTATTGAAGGAAGTATTTGTGATATTGTTGGAAATTTTCAGCGCCCACCGCAGTCATAGCGGCGTCCCCGTAGTGATTTCGGTGCCCGGGGAACTGCTCCCCCCTTGCACCAGCTCGTTACACCCCTGAATGTAAGACAGACAGGAGTGAAGTAGTAGTATTATATTTGTAACATAAAGATAAGTGGATTTGTAACATAAAGATAAGTGAATGAGTTTATTGTCGGAAATAATGCCACTGCTTGTGCCATAATGCAGCATGTAAAAAGCTATGGCAATATATGTATGTTAGCAAGCACCTTACCGCTATCTGAAAAAAAGGTTTTGAGCGTGTTTCATGAGCGAACATTGTGACCTAACAATGCAATTGTGCAACACCTCAGACCAACGCGGAAAACGCAGCGTAGCATTGAATTACTACGTATTAGCACGACGCTCCTCAACAAAACATAGTACACAGCAGTCAGCTCTAACTCGAAAATATAAGCAAAATACCAGCTATCAGCGTGGTGGAATGAATAGGCTTTACGCAGTCATGACAATTTCAGCCCATTGGTTCAATATTTGCAGTCACATTTGAGAGTGAGTACGGCGCCTTTCTCCCCCACCGGTTGCGTGCCTAACAATAGTGACTGATCGCCATATGGCAGGGGTGGGAAACCTGCGGGTTGGGGACAAATACACACCATGTAAACATGGCCCCTGTATCAGAATTTTTCTCACCCAAAATAGAACTTAAATCGCATCAAAACGAAACTCCGTGATAAACAGATACCTAGCAAGTCAAGAGACGTATCTCTCGCTCATTCTAGTTTTCTCTTCATATGTTCCTTAAGAAGACAAGGAAAGAAGTTTAAGATAAAATAATTTTTTTGCGGCCCACCAACAACATTTCGCAATATATGTGGCCCATGATAGTAAATTGGTTCCCTGCCACATGGTTTTGATCCTTTTGTTGCAATTGCAAACCTGTAGACAGCTCACGGTGGCCACGAAAAAACAAATTTGGCATGATTAGCGAAATCCTTAACCGACTGCAAAATGCGTAACTTATTGGTTAAATCATTCGGTGTAAATCAGAAAAATTTGAGCAGAACAAAATCTTCTGGTGCAAATTTTAGTTTTTTTAGTAGTAAATGAGCTGTTGGCTGATATTCCCGGTTTTAAATTGGTTATAAGGTGATTCTCATCTGTGCTTGTTGGCCTGGATAAAAGCAGATCCATCGCCTGATCAACAGCATTGGGGGTGTCTTAAAGCTTGTTTGGGGAGGGTTCATAGTAGTATACAATAAATTGGAAAATGACTTTATCGCGGAGACTAGAGCTTGAGTTAGCAGGTATTTCCTGTGAATTTAGGGTCTCATCCTGTCTGCCCCTACTTTTTTTGAACAGTGTCATATATTTTTTATAATCTGGACTAATAAGATTGATATTTTTTTCTTGACATCAGCAGTCCAAAGTTTAAATATATTAAACCAGGGACGCTGGAGCAGCGGTAGGGCAGGGGGGCAATAAAATAGTTGAGCGCAGTGGAAACTTATAAAAAACAAAAAATCATTGCCGGTATGCTTTTTATGTGCAGTAACAATTTTGACCTCAAAAATAATAGCAAATATTACAGAAAACCATTACGAGTTTTCTGGGTGGGCGCATAACTTCAATGAATCTGCTTCAATTCGTTCTTGATAGACAATAAAATTACCTATGATACTATTATGAAAAGGCATATCCGCCACATTTCTCCCCTTTCGAAAGGGCAGGTACCTGGACATGTGATTTGTCCATTTTTCCCGTGGAAGCACTGCTGGGTGCATAAAGTGAGAGCATTGGGGCATAAAGTGAAAGTGTTGGAGATGGAGCAAAGCTGCAGGCTGTAGCAGCCTTATCTAATGGTTCATACTGGTAACTTCATTTCGGCTGCTGAAAAAGAGCAACCATCATAAAATATTCCCGGGTCGCGGTAAAATTGTCATGCATTGACCCCTCCGCGGTGACAAAAAGGTTGGGGGCCACTGCCTTAGAGTATATCTTTCAAACATTTATTTTTAGATAAAACATTTTTTGGACACCAACAATGTTCTCAATTATGTGCAACCTGTCAAAAACAGGGCCCATCTTCTTGGACCCGCTTCAAACTTTTTGTGAATTATGATATAAAGCGATTTTAAACTATTGTGCTTCCATGAAGATTGCATAGTTCGACCAACAAAATTGCCACCTTTTTAGCCAACAAACGATAACCGCGTTTATGTGATACCCAACGACTGTCACAAAGAACCAGGGGTATTTAACAAGTGAAGATGTTTTGGCGCCCCCCTATTTGACTGACCCCTCCAAACGCCTGGTCTGGATCCGCCACTGGAACCACTGGGTTCATTGCAAATCGATATCGCATCCCCCCACCAAATTAGCCTGTATCCGCTACTGCCTTTCCCTCTGAGGTTTTCTAACTCATCGCCTCGCCAGCGGCCGCTACCTTGTAAAATGGCATTCTCACCCAGTTGGCCTGTGAGGAAGGCGCGATAACACTCTCGTTCTCTGCCGTATGACTCGAAGTTTGGTATTCAGCCGCTCTTCGTTATCAGGATCAGACCCGCGGGCGAGTGCTTGTCCACCTGTACACGAGTAATGTCGATTTTTTGACCTGCTTTTTCTCGGAGTATCAAATGCATCGAGTTCAATGTTTCAGCATTCAAGGTAGAAATTGCACTTACGTGAAACACTCGCTGCTGTGCAGTTCTTAGCCTCTGCGACAGATTTTGATGACATTACCAATGATCATCTTGTCGAAGCACCGCTTTGACTACGTCGCTATAGCACAGCTTTATACTCTGAACCTTCTTCCAAGCAGCGGTCCTATTTTTCTGTCCTCGAACCAATAGCGCAAGCTTTTCGCCTGCAGCAGCAACTTGGGCTGATTTTGCTGGAAGAGGACAATCCTACTCCCAACACATTATCGTCGGCAAATTTCGACATCATCACAAAGAAAATTGGGAAGCCTTTTTTCCAATAGTTTTCCTCGTCTTCTCATGTCTGTTACCGATCCTTTCCTTAACTTTATATTGACCCTTCTCACGCTTCTCTCCTATTTTTGGTCAATAGGCTTATCTTGTCTTGCTCTGTGCCATTTGCATGTTCGTTTCCGTCCTCAGCTCCAAGCATTCCGAGTTTGGACAACGCAACATTTCCACCAGTTACGGAATCGCGTTACACGACATTTCACACACCTGGCATCTCAGGGGGAGGTTGACTCTGCAGCTGAACGTCAATCTGAAGTTGTAGAGTTATAGCCTGTTTTGTGCAGTGCCCGTGAACCTGTGGTTGAGCGCCAGGTTGTTGAAACTCAACCGTTGAATGAAGACTAAATGTTTTGCTAAGCTCATTCTAGTTTGCATTTCGTGATGCGTGTCTTTTTTCACTTTACCCACAACTGCTCTATTATTCTAGTTAGTCTCGTCTTGGCAAGTATCATCAGTTACTCTTTGTTCTTTCTACGCGAGTGTAATTTTAGCTCAGTTTTTCCTTCGCTGCGACTTTTTGTGTCCGCGCCTTCTACAGCGGCTTTGTTTCTTTTCTGCCACACTGCAGAGTTTTTTTGCTGTCGCAAAACAGAGACAACTTCTTTTCGAGGCTGTGTGACAGCTTCGAGTATTTCTTTCGTGTCGCTTGTTCTGTGGTACTTAATCAATATCCACAGCCCAATGAATAAACGCAAACACTTTTACCAGGGCCAGATTTAACGGATGCGAGGCCCTAGGCTAATCCACTTGTGAGGCCCCCTCTCCCATTGTTGCGAGGAAAAAAATGGAAAGCGTCAATCAATTTGCGAAAATCAGAAAATGACGCTCTGAAAGTACGGTCAGTAAAAAATTCTAAATCATTACTGGAGTGCCCACGATCATTGCGTTATAGTTGCTGCCTTCGACGCAAAGGTGCTAAATTGCACGGAATTGTTGAAATCCTACTTGGCTGCCGGGAACAGGATTATTAATTGCCGCAGGCAAACCAACCGAAATCGCCATAATTGAAATATTTATCAAAACACATGGTCTACGTTTTTTATAAGAATCACATCTGTTTTTCTTATCTGTGTTAAAAAAAACAAACAAACACACTGCACCTATACAATATGTGTGGCGGCATAAAGACTTTGAACCACAACGTGAGGACCACGTTGCAACTCGCTTACCACGGCTGTAAAAATCTCACACACACGAGCAAAACACGTCACGGAAAACGCACGCAAATGGTTGTAAATGTTAGCTTTACGATTCGCGTGTTTCTTACTTTTTCAGACTGGTAAGAATCGAACGCAACTAAACCGTCGCGTGAAAAGATGTGAAGTTTAAAAACCAGAACCGTCGCCAGAAAGTCTTGAATAGGGGGTTTAAATTTGCGCAAAGGGACTTGACATTCTGAAAATTGGATAAAATCTTCACTGATTTATAGTGTTTCATATTGAAATTTACAAGGGCTGAACTCACCAGTGCCCACCGTGGCGACTCGACTGGTTTAAATTTCGCTTATACTGTCATTATTGAAATACGTCGAATCAAGTAAGGCTGAACATAACACAGTAAACAGTTAAAAAGGTTTTGCCCTGCCTTCTTCATAACAAAATTATCTAAGAATTCATTATAATTTGTTTGCCTAAGTTTGTCACTTTTCATGTACCGAATGCTTGGTGTGAACAACCTCTCCTGGAACACTGCAACCCTCTAATTCATTTTTAATTCTTTTGAATCTTGAAAAGGACCTTTCGCCTGAGCAGTTATTGACTAAGAAATAAAACTCCGCGTGGTTGCATAAACTAAGAACCACTAATCTAAAGCATCAGACCCAAACGCGCTTTTGTCATTTTTTTGTTGTTTCCTTGTCTCGTTGGGGAAGAGTTCTGCGGTTGCCAGTTGGCAAAGTGGCTTTTGGTTGCTATTCAAGCTCATCAAGATCTTCTGTGATTTTCTTAGCATGGGAGCAGTACACACTTGCGCAAGTATTCAATTGCAATCTGATTTCTGAATGATTTTACTGAAGAAACTTGAAATGGAAAAAAACACTCTAACACTCACATCTAAAAATACCAATCGAGCTTTACGCGATACAAATGCTGACAAAACTACTGTATTGCTCAGTCACCTAAGAAACGACTTTGCTTTTATTGTAGGATGCTGCTGCTAGCCTTACACACAGCTCTTATCTGCATTACAACCTTGCTTTAATCAGGTGCAGTGACGTAATTGGAGGTTTGTTCCAGGGGGAAACTTAGCCGATGGGAACTCACTGGCTAACACTCAGAAAATAGCTGAGTAACAATAGCAAATCTGGTATTGAACGGCTATGCAAATACCCGAAATCACCGGAAAACACTCCGAAAAACGCAAAAAAATGGCAATCTGCTGGAACCAAAAGAATAGTAAATACCAAAATACAAGCTACGTCGGGGCCCGGTTTTACATTTAGCTTAGCAGAGGGGGGGGTTCGCACCCCTGCCACCCGTCAGTTATGCCATTGATCAGGTGCCTTTCAAACATGAGCAGCCACAAGCTTTTTTGATGGAGTCACACGTAACAATTGGTACTATTCACCAAACGCAGGATGCAGCCAGCGTGCTTTAAGTATATCGACAAAATAGTTGGTATGCCGCTTGACCAACCGTCATATTGAGATTCATGGAAACTCGTTGGAAGTCTCTGGCGTTATCACCACGAAAGTTGAATAAAAGTGAATAATATTTTAACACAAATTTTTGACGAAGTTTAATATAAATGATCATATACCGGCCATTGACTCTATGCGTACCACAGTTTGTTGGAGGCCCCTCAGATCTTGAGACTTAGATCTTGAGGCTTAAGCCTATATAGCCTATAGGTAAATCCGGCCCTGACTTCTACAATAAAAAACAACACAGCGTAAATATCCACCCTTTATATGTTGATTTATGCTTTTTGTGTCAGCTCTCGCGAACAGGATTGCCAGCAGAGCCGTATCAGTCGCACTTCATACCCCCCAATTGGGGGAGCCCATGCTAACACAGGGGTCCAAAATTCAGTCCCGTCACCACTTAACCCCCAAAAGAGAGCATCGAATCACCAAATTGAAATATAAAACTAAAGAAATCAGTGAAGTTGGGGAGCCCTTTGAAAGAAAAGTGCTTATACATTATGCAGTTAATGTAGGCCACTTTGAAAGCAAGGTATTTTCTCATTTCAACTACTGTTGGGGGCCCATTTGAAAGCAAAGTAGTCTATACAATTGCTGTTTTGCCCTTTGAAAACAAGGTACTTTACACATTGCAGTTGCTCTTGGTGGCCACTTTGAAAGCGTAGTGAGCCTACCTTGCCAGATTGGCTATTTTTTAACTGCGCTGACCATGAAAAGATACATTGTCTATTTTATAAAATTTGGCCATATTTTGAGTTTGTCAAGTTGTAAAATTAAATTTTCGTTACATATTTTATCTTTTTGTATTTTTTGTACAAACTTTATGTCACTGATATTGTAACACCACGGTATTTCAACCTGATATTGCTCAGAAGGATGTAGTATGACTCAGCTCTTGCGGCTTGCAGTCAGTAGATATTGCCCAAATATTTGTCTTACTATTACAATTGGTATCTGCTAAACTTGTATCTTAAGACTGCTGCACTCAGTTGTGTGACTGATAATGTCATGGTAGAAGCATTTTGCATTATTGGTTAGATATTACTGTTAAAAAGTTTCTCATTAATCTTACAGTAACACTATGTAAGTGTTTGCGCTCACGTGATCCAACCTTTTTGTTCGTGGACTTAATGATGGTTTTCAGCATATGATTACGATCAACTTAATGCAGTTATTGGGTTTCATCTCTTGTTCGTATATAGATCGACAGAATTGTAGCTTTATTTTTAGAGTGAAAAGTTAATTTCATGCTGTTTGACACAACTGTGTCAAATTGAAGGATTTATCTTTAATGGTGTTTAATATATATTTGTAAGTTTTGCTAAGATAAAGAAAGAGAAGATATAACATGCAATTTCAAGTTCAAGGCAGAAATTTAGGTTTTATGGTAAAACATTGCTTATATGCCAAACGAGATTTCGGCGAAAAGTATACTGCTTTCCAAATATTTTGACTCCCATATGCTCATATATAGTTAAAGAGCCATGACAGCATGTAACAATTAGCCTGTTGGATCAATTTTTAATTTAATAAAAGCTTACATCTGGCTCCGGTAAAAACCGAAAAGTTCACTCCTACCCCAGCTCCGGGTGGAGTGTTTTTAATCCGATTCCGGGTCCTGCTCCCACAAAAATTGTGAACTACAGCAGGAGTCCACTCCGGTTTGTACTCAGGCTCCGTGATCACAGTTCCATGATTTCACGCGAAGCGAAAGCAAAAACGAAAATACATGCCTTGATTCCAAAAGCAAATTTGCAGTGTTTACGGAAAGTAAATTGGCCATTATAGAAACGCAAGAAATTTAAAGAGACACTTTCGAATAGACAGACACTTTTGAAATAGAATAAACTTTATACTGAACACACCAGCAAAAAAGGTTAGACAATTTTATAAGTTTTGCGTATTTTCAACAAAAACTTAGTTGTATGCAAAAGCTTTTGGTACACGAAAAGCGGAAGTGCTGAATAGCCTTATAATGAAAATCACGGCCAAAGAAAATGATACAAATGACATATTGCAAACGCTTCGATAACTCTGCACTGATGATGATAACAGGAGTTATCGAAGCGTTTGCAATATGTCATTTGTATCGTTTTCTTTAGCCCTGATTTGCATTATAAATTCAAAAGACTTCTTTGGAAAGACGCATTCAATACAAATGTGATCACATAGCGGGAGTGCCGGAGTGGACTACACCGTGTGAAATAATCAGCAAGCCTTCCCGGCCACCAGTTCTCAATCAAGGTTTTTGCTCCGTAGCTTCTTTGCCTACATGTTGCAAACTGAAGAACGTGTGCTTACGCAGTTTGGGTCACCACTGCGATCAACAAATATAGTAACATAGGTAAGCTTCAAACTGTCACGTAATCCGTTCTGGCGTAAACAAAGGGAAAAATAATAGCTAAGGCGTGATTGCTTTCGGATACAGTGCTGTGCAAAAATTCTTCACGTTTTCCTGTGCTTTTGTGGGGCAATACTGTCATGTGTTGTGACTTGCCAGCCGCGCCGCCAAATTTTTTTTCCGGAAACTAAAGCTTTTATGCTTTAGTTTAATTATTCCATGCGACGACAGGCAGTATTCATTTCGTTTCGCTCAAGCAGGTCCGAGACCTTTTCTCAAATTCATGTTACAGCTGAGTAGAGTGTAGCTCTGTGAAAAATATATTCGCAGTCACTTTAGCGCTCTAAGAATGCAGCTGGTTAATTCTTTTCATTTCATTAATGATTACATGGACGTCGCAGCATTAGTAGCAATCTTTTTTTTCTAAGTATTGGAAGGTGAGGTAATACATGTGCCAACAAATGAGTACTGACTCAAACCGATTGCAACGGCAGTTTCCTTTAGACCTATAGAAAGCATTACCAGAAATGATCCTCTAAAACGATTAATCACGATTGGCAAAATTTTTTTAATCGTGCTGAGTTTGCTGGTAATTAAATCGTGGTACTGGAGCAAATCTTCAACAAACATTTCTACGAGCGTAATCCTTATGACCAAAAATTTTGATTAAAAACAACTTCGAAATATTCCATTTGTGCGATAATGCACGCTATGCTCACACCATTACTTTCCTTATTACAATACACTTTTGTGCTCTCAATATTTTTTTATAAAATTCAACTTTGAAGGATAGACTGCCGAACCAAAGAAATTTAACACGTTTCTTCTCATTATTCAATCTTTTACAATGAGTAGCATAGCCTGGTTTCAAAAATTTTGCTTTGTAATTCCTCTTAAAACATTTCAGTAACAATTGACGTGTGGTTTTTGCAAGTAGTGTAGAAACACCTGTTGGGTAGAATGAAAGCTGATCGGTTTTATCAGTTGTTACAGGGATTCATGTCTTTATTGACCATTTCTAAACTGAAACGTCGACGCAGCTAAGGAAATAAAAATAATGGAAGTGCTCAACAGCGAAATGTTCACACTTGTGTGTGTTGCTCTGTACTGACTCACGATGGCCTGATGCCAGTATGGAGTCCACGATAAGAGTCCACGCGTCCGCGTGGTGCACCCGGATTGCCGAACAGAGTATTATTATTCGCACCAAATTGGTACGACAATTAAACAAGTGCATTCATGGCATCAGTCCAACTGATATTCACCAAACATTTGCACACACCAGGTGTGCATCTCGAAAATCGAAGCCCACTGTTTATCATCCACCTATTTGGTTTACAATGTGCGGAAACGGGAACTCTTTGGTTTCAAGTAAAATGGTCAGTTTATGAACAGCTTCATGTAAGTCCAGCTTTGTAGTGTACGTAGGAACAATAAACAATTTAAACTCGTCCACGCTTTCCACGCCCAAGTCGTTGTCCACAAGAAACCTATGAATTGTGAAAGACATATTGTTACTTCAAGAGTTTTCTGATCTTGCAAATAGTTGCAAAAATTTTATCAGAAGGAAAGCCATGACCATTCCGGGTCGTTTGCAAAATCCCATCCAAAGTTGTTTGCCGACTTTGGTTTGGTGTGTATTTTGACTTTTCATCACAAATTGTTACTTCAACAAAAGTTTGTGCTTCATTATCAAAATTGCGAGATGACATGTGGTAAACGGCAAATGGATCCTAGGAGACGCCATGCTCAGTCATGAATCCTAGTTTATCCATTTTAACGAACGCAGGCAAATTCCGTAATGATGATTAAATAAGAATTAAAAATATCTAAGCGTAGCATCTAAGTGTACTTCCAGATGCAAAGAAAAATCACAGACTATTAACAAAACACGAGCTGACTCGTTTTCATTAACCAGATTTGCAAAGTAAGTGCGATGTGTTGCATGGGTGCTTGGAGGCTGTATGTGAGGAGTCGTTTCGATTGAAATCGCTAGAAAACCTCTCGCGAATTACTGGCAAATTATACAGAGCTAGATGTTGAGAAATTTCACAAAGTGCAAAGTAATTTTGAAAGTGAGTACGTCACCACAGTTTAGAAATTATTTGCTTTCTAACTTATGAACTACTTACACCTGTGATATATGAAATTTGCTGTCTGATTATGCGTAGTCATTACTTCCTTGTAAGCAGCGTTTTTACTGACACTCAAATGATATTTATGCACTGATGCCAACAGCTTAGGATCGAATTACAGTATGACGAAACAGAGAGCATTGACACGTTCAGTTAGACTACTTGACAACACTCAGTAACTGTTATTTTTAGTTTATTTTAGTTCCTTAAATTTAGTTTTTAATTATTTAGCTTGTGCTAACTTCAGTTAGTAAATATTTACTATATAGGAACTATTAATTTAAACGAGGTCTTCAGCAAAGTGTCATCTGTAACTTAAAATATTGATAGGTATAGTGACATAGGTAAGTTTCCAACGGTTACGTAATCTGTTCTGGCGTAGACAAAGGAAAACTAACAGCTAAGACGTATTAGTTTTGAGATACAGTGCTGTGCGAAAGTTCTTCACGTTTACCTGTGCTTTTGTGGGGTACATTCTCACGTGTTCGGACTTGTGGCCCCAAATTATAAATAGAAACTATTTATTCAAACGAAGTTTTAAGTAGAGAGTGGTTCGTGACTTGAAACATTGATTTGTACAAAATGCTTATCTCATTTGCAAAAAAGTGCACTTTTACAGCGCAATCTGCGTTATTTTAGGTTTCCTCAAGAAACTAAAGGTGCATCACCCGTGTTAAGCAAAATGTTTTACTCACTGTACTTACCGAAGATCCAGATTATCATGCAAGTTTTGTCTCAAAAGACTAAAACCTGTCTTGTTTGCTTCGTGTGTGAAATTTCGTATTTTTCCCATGGATGTTCAGTAGCACTGCAAGAGCTTTATATTTACCGTTTCTTCAAACTAACCTTGCAAGCTGCTCAGTTGGAAACACGATGCTGCTGCTTTTCCTAGACTGGGTGCCCATTTTCATTTGAGAAGGGTAACTATATTTAGTTTTAAATATTGTTTTTTCGCGATTAGTTCAAAAGGCTATGTTAGGTTCTTAAAATTTTTTCGTGGTATACTTCATTTCTTTTTATTCGTTTTGCAAAATATTGTCTTTTTAGGAAGTGCAAAGGTAAATTAATTTCTCTAAAAATTTATTAATTAATATCGTAGTCTAGTGTTTTCCACTAGAATGTATTACTTTTCCAGAAGAGCCTGGTTTAACCAAATTGAATTTTTTTCATCGGTTTAATGAAAACGTATTTGCTTCCGAAAAATGTACCTTTTTACTGGTTTGTCCCCATGGTATCGATCTGCCACTGACGATCTCAATTTGCTTAATATGAAAGAAATTGTGCTTGATGACGGTGTGGGAGAGTTTGATGACAAACTTCTGGAAAAGTTCAGTTTTCAATATGTCTGTGTCAAACGTATGTTTTATATTTATATTTCTAAAACTACATCTGGATTTCTTTTCCAACCGAATTGAAGCTTTTCCACAATAGCCACACATTTTTCTTGAATATTCATTATTGCAATTATATGATTAAGATCTTTCAAACTCTTAAAGTATGCTTGCAGACATTGCCTTTCAAACAACTTTTACAACTTTCTAAAGTTTTACTTCTGATTACTATACCAGTGCATAGAACACAATTCAGCTGAAGCAAACCGTTATGATTGAAAAGCATAGGAAATTTGTCAGTAAGTACAGCGAAACAACTGATTGTGTTTTTTGAGGAAAATAAATACATAAATACAACCGCAGAGATTACACTTCCCACAATTGACACGACATAATCAACGCTACTTTGCCCACCTCTTTTTCTTAAGTGCAAACGTCATTGTGTTTCAAAATCGAGAGGAGGTCGTTGTTCGCCGATGTGGGATTGTTTCCGTTAATTGTATGTTACTGCGCGAGAAACATGCAGCGAGACGGGTGAAGCGTAACGTTGTGAATTACAAACATTTAAATGTGGTCAAAACGATTAGCGTAACAACTGATTGTGTTACTTGAGAAACACCAGTAGATACCTGTAATCGCAAAAATTATCTTGCTGACGATTGGCATCGCATGGTCAAGCTTGCGTTTTTATCCAACGTTGCTGTGCAGTTGAGACGAAAGTATCGCCAGTAACTTTCGGCCGAAAGCATACACTGAACGCCTCATGGACTTTGGACTTTCGAACGAAACAACTCAAACTGAAGCTTCACTGTTGCAACATCTCCGTTACACCTGGAAACAGCCTGATGCGCCTGCACAACCCGCTTTTCGGAAATCATTGGAGACAACCCGACACGAGTTGCCACCAGGTTGCTAACATCGCTTTTTCTGAAGAGCAAACCTTGTTTTTTCACGGGTGAAAACCTTTTTTCACTGGGCTAGTGACCGCTCTGTTTGTAAAAAACTACGAAGAAAACAAATGTTAATGAAAACAGACAATACAATCATTGACTGGACTTATAGATATTGTCTATCATGTTTCTTAAATACGATAATTTTTTCTTAAGATCAAATTCAATTGGTTGGAAAAGGGGAGGTTCTGGTTTTGTTTTCAGCGTGGTTAATACAAACCGAGCCAAAAAGCATAAAATATAAAGATGTAAATTTGCTTACAAGGATAGCGTTTTAACAAATTAATTGCGCATGTGAAAGATACGTTGTGACGTCTGAATGAAAAGCAACGGGTGATGCAGAAAACAAAGCAACATCTGATTACCAAAGTAAGCCACGAATTTTTTTCCTGTAGGTTCAAACAAAATGAACTGCATCCACGTCGATTGCAAACAGTACTTTTGTCCAACGTGATATAGTACCAGATTTCAAAGCACTTGCAAAAAAACAAACGACGACTGAAAACGGAATCGCTCTTGTTGCAAAAGATGTTTGCTGACTTCACGGAATTTGATCATGCGAGTCGTGAGTCACATATCATCGCTGATTATAGACAAGAAATATCTCATTTCGCTGCACATTCTCCACTTGGCTGAAGAATCGGTGGCTTTGTGTCTGTGATGCCTTGAAAGAAATATTTGTTGGAACATCGATTAAATGAGGACAAATTTTGACATGCAAGTGAAGTGTCTAATGAAAGATGACTACTCTGACATGGAAATGTTTCTGGAATGCAAAGAGCTATTGAAAACAGTGCTTAATTTTTTTGGTGATAGAATTCATTCACAGTCTAACCAAAAATACGCTTTGGCTAAAATTAGAAACACGTATTACACTTTCATTACTGAAATTAAGTGACTTTTACTATTCCACAACTTCAAACTATTTGCTGCAAAACACTCTGAACGTAATTTTCGATTTCAAAGCAGCTTTTGCCAAAAACGTGAAGTTGTTTAGTATTTCCGAAAAAATTAAACTGGCATTTTGACGTTTATACCACTGTTTCACAAAGGTCATACCAGGATAAACCGTTGTTTACTTGGGTGTGAATTACCATCGTACCACTAACTCCTTTCATCGAAAAATATCGGTTGCCAGATGTTCGGTGTTGACAGACACGATCGATGGAAAAATTAAGTGTTTTGAAATGAGGTTTTGTTCGTGCTTCGGAAGCAATTGGTGGCTGGCACGAGTGAACAGAGGCAAGAATCATTTCTTGCGGATGGTTCAGCACGTTGGGATGGATGCAAGCAATAGTAAGCTTTTGCTATAAAGTTGTTTTACTTCACAAAGCATTTAGTCTTAGCAGCGATACCAATAAAACTCGACACCTGGCAGATAATGTGACGCAGGATCACAATATGTAAAAGTATTGGAGTTTGTTAAAATTTTATTCCTGAAAGTTATGAATGCAATTATGCAAACAAATCTGTACAGCCTAGACTTCGAAATGGTGCTTTGAACGCTCTGAATTTGTGCAAACCTTTGCGAAAGCTTTGTGACATGAAAATATTGCGTTTGACGAATAAAATTATTCGTCTTTAACGTGCGCTTGCTGGCGTACGTTCATTCTGGCATAAATCTGATCTTCAACTACGAAGTGATCAAAACAGAAGGATATGACCGGTGGTAACATTTCACGAGACCACTAGGTCTTGAAGGAAAAGTACAGCTTTTTATCTCATAATTACAGTAAGAAAAACAATAGAAGATGCAAGAAATCTTTTCTTTATCAACAAGTTGGCAATGTCTATATATTTTGAAAGCTCCATAGAAACAAGTCGACGATAAAACAGTGGAAAACAATCGAACTTTCAAAAGAACACTTTTTCTCATTTAAATGTATAGCCCTAGCCCCAGGGATCAGCAGCATTCATCGGCGTCCCCTTTTCAAAACAGTGAGCTGCTCTAGACTTGAGCTGGTGGCAGTGCGATTCAGGCAGCGAAGGTCAAAACGTATGTAGGTCACTCGATTGTGAGGACAGTTTCGCTGTACTATCAACAATTACAGATGATGCTCCATTGAAAAAACAGAGCTGAAATTTATTTTTAACGGACATTGGCTATCACTTGAAGTATCCTACATGATGTTGGGTCCTTATATTTGTGAGACTGGAATGTCTTTTATCACCATTGCAATGAAACTTGGACATGCAAAGTAGGATACCGTTGGAAATGTTTGAAACTTGACTCCACTGTCATTGTAGGACTTTTTAGTGTTGCGGAAGAAGCTACTTGCGATTTCATAAACAAAAGCGTTTAGCAAACAACTATGGCCAGTATCCTGGTTGTGAGTTATCGCGAATGACGCTCTGAAGAAACATTTCTTTTCTGTTCATCATTTGCTCATTTGCACCTGATTTACTAAAAGCTTGTTGAGTTTCACAACGAAAGATTTACTGGTAAGGTACAATAAATTGTTTCCTAATTCCATTTGCATTGCAACGGAAGTAATATTTCTGCAGTTTATTTAAAACGCAATAAATATTTTAGAAACTTTAAACCACAGATTAACACCTTCATGCGGTATCTTTTAAAATTAGAATCAACTCTAAAAAGTGTTTTTAAGCAAATGCATTTGTTTTCTCACAGATACAAAGACCTTGTAGCTCGCATTATGCTTCCATTTATATCAAAATATTAACAACGCCTCGGTATTATTTTTATTCCTAAATTACTTTTTCGTTGAAAAAAAATGTTTTAATTTGTTTTGATTATTGAAGTGAATAAAAATTGAAAGTTCAAAACTTACTTTTGTTGATAATTTCAATTTACTGTAGAACAGTTGGGTTTGATTTTTGTCATAGCGGTGGCAAACATCATTCCACCTTTAAACGGTTTTTGGGGACAGGAATTCTGTCGTTTTGTACGCAGCCTGTTGTGGTTAACTTGGTCTTTTTAGCAAGTCTCTGCTTGTGATTTCTTACTCATTTGACTGTTAACTACATTCTAGAATAAAGCCGTGAAAACATAGGTTGCAATTATAACCTTGCAAAATGGGCTCTGCTGAAAATCAACAACCTGCTCTTCGGAATGGCATTTTGCATGCTTCTATCTATCCAGATCGGGGGTTGGAACCAGAGAAATTCCGAGAGGCGTTTCAAAACCTGATGGATCGGATTCTGGACTATCATGAAAATGTTGGCAAGCTACAAGCTTGTCCCGATGTCAAACCAGGTAATAGTTTCCATAAATTTTTTAAACTAGTCTCAGTCTGGCTTTGATGTCTCCATAGATCTTTAAATTTTCACCAATGCATGTAATTTCGGCATTTTTCAGAAAGGATTTGACTTTCCAAGTGTCTTTTTCCAGAGTTTATTAGACTGTTTCACTATTGCTGCCAGTTTTGCGTTACAAGCATGGAAATTAAGAATTTGTGTTTAGACCACTTCAACTTTTTTCGCTTCCTCATCTATCTGATTATTATCTTGCAAATCAAACAAATATGACCACCACGGAAATAGTGATAATGGTCATTACAAGAAAGAGAAATTTCAAACCAAAATTGGAGGTGGTTCACAAAAAAGGAACTGAAACTCGTTACCTTGCTTGACTGAATACCATTTTTTTCTAAAATGGATTGACCGCATTTCCTGAAGTTTTATGTCGTTAGTTCAATGTTTCTGAACGTTGCCAGCAAATGCACTTACTATGAAAAGATATTTTTTGAAACAAAAACGCAAACACAGCGTACAAAAGCGAATAAACCATAAACAACATGAAGTAGGCAATTTATAAAAGATTGAACAATACTACTGGTTGGTATGCTGAACTTCATTAAAACATATTTGTATTTTATGAATCGGTGGTGTATTGTCTGCATTTTTATTTGAGAGTCGCAAATAATTTTGGACGGCTAGTTGTCATGTGAATTGTGTTACGTAAAATGTAATCTTTACTTTATTGTATAAATCTAATTCAAAATTATTCTTATGTTTGGCTTGCCGATACCTACGTTTGCATAGAAAGCAGTCACGCAATTTTGATTAAACATCTACATGAAATTAAAGCTAAACATTTACCATTTCAGATGTTTTTTGCGGTAATTTTTGTGCGAATCAGTCCAACAAACTATAGCTGTCCTTGTATGATTTCACAATCCGGTCCAAGAATTGAATTAATGCATGTTAACCTTTAGACCAGCATTTCTTAATCATTTGTGAGTCACCCAGGCCTTGAAAATCCTAGTAAATGTTACGGTCCCTCAAGAAGAAACGTTGCAATAAATATTTCATATTTGGTCTTCATCATCCTAGCAGCAATCGATATGTCTGCAAAGCCTGTATATTAACCTTTTAGATCACCTTCACGGACCCCAGGTTGAGAACTCGTGCACTAGACGAAGTTGATCATTGTGCTTACGTTGGCGCTTCTCGCCTTGTTATAACTGTGTTCTCTAAACAGTCAACATCTTTGCAGGTTTTTTGAGGCCACTCATTCCAGAAACAGCCCCAGAGTACCCAGAAGAATGGTCCGATGTATTTGCTGATATAGACAAAATTTTGATGAAAGGAATGACCCACTGGCTTTCAACAGGTTTTTTCGCTTACTACCCCATGGCTTTTAGCTACCCTGCAGTATTGGCTGAAATTTTGTCCACAAGTCTTACATGCCAAGGATTCACGTGGGTATGTATCACGTTTAGTAAATCCGTATACAGTAACATGATGTGCCAGAAACAGGCGTACAGGAAGTTTTTTCAAGGGAGATCTGGAAACAGTTTTTCTTCAAAATTTGTGACTGCCTCTACAACGAACGTCCACTGAGACTAGCTTTACAGCCGCTCAGCTCAGTAGGCGCGACGTTGACTGCGTGATTCACCACGAACAGGGTGCTGAGCTAACAGTAGCACCTTTGTGAAAGCAAGAAAATGCAGTACTAGAGTGATCTCGTCGGGTGATCTTTAATGCTACTTTCTGAAACAGTATGAAGATTTTCGTGTTGGACGCTTCGGCCCACCAATCGAAACACTAGATTTCTGTTGCAAGTGGTCCTGTATCATCTGGAAATTTACGGAGTTTTCATAATTTTTGCAAATAAACAGGTTAAGAATATAAAATTTCACCCGCTATGTCAAACCAGAAGATTATCGAGAAATGTCAGATTCTGATTGTTTTCAAACCTTGATCTCTCATTTAACTATATGTAAATTTCTGCATCTAGATCAGAAAGGGTCATTTCGTTGTCTGTCTGCGGAGCATTTGGTTTTTACGTTGAGAAGTTCGATTCTTTTTCCGAAAACGTTATAAACACTGCTGTTATTCCTTTAAAATTTGAACACATTTTCTATTGCTAGGGGCTGAATATCTCCCAGACCTCTTCTCCTACCTCCTATGCTGATGATCCTAGACGTAATGAAAAGACTCTACATCAGTGGTTTTCGACCTGGGGCGTGATCCCCAGAGGGCGCGAGTAGTTATTTTATGTACACAGCTGTATTACATTTTCTTTATTTGAGGTTCAAATGGGAGTATTTGGGTTATAGTGGGTTGCTATAATGGATCGCAGTACAAAAAGAAGTTGAAAAACAATGCTCTATATTTTTGTTCAATTTTCTTTCGGTTTGTGGTTCAAAATTGAAAGAAAAATACCACGGTTGTATCTAAAAGCAAAATTTATATTATATTTGATGAACCGTCACATGTACACCAACAGCCTCGTGGGAAGTTGCTTATCAAATGGTTAATGCAGATGCCCAGGCATTCAAGTTCAATAGCTTATTCATAGTAGGAAAATTCATCCACAGAATAATCATCCTCAGGTTTTCTTTTATGAGCTCAACAGCGAAATAATTCTAACTTCATTATCCAATGCATTATATCAGCCAGCTGGGTCCTGTGAAAAAGTATAAATGCAAATTTCTTAAGTTCGAAATACAGACACAAAATTTTTGGAGAAGCTTGCAAAGTTATTCTGCGTAAGCTTCTGAAAACACAGTGATCACACCCTAAGGCAAAAAGCTTTAATTTTAAGGAAAAAACATGAAAATCAATATTCACTAACGCCATTTTACAAAACCTAATGTGATATTTCTTTAAACCTGCCTTGTTGCAAACAATCACAAAAACAATAAACACATTTGTTTCATCCAAATTTTTGTCGCAATCATTAGAGCTTGCACTTGCAAACTAACGCTAGTAAGTTGCCATCTGTTACACAGGCTGCTTCGCCTTCTTCCACTGAACTTGAAACAGCTATGATGGACTGGTTAGCCAGAGCATTAAATCTTCCTGAATTTTTTATTCACGGCGGAAAAGGTCCAGGAGGAGGCGTGATTCAAGGTACTTTACAGTAAACAACGTTAAATTTACTGAACAAAAGAAAACTGTTTTATGAAGTTCAACATCATCACACAAATTTGTAATTTTCATTTAAGAAAACGTAGATACTTTAAAAATTTCTGCTGTTCACCATTTCTCTTTGATGTAGCAAATCGTGCTCAAAGCACAAAATAAGGTGAATATCCCCCCGACTGAAGACTTGTTGATTCTGTCCAAAATGCATTGCCAAGATGTGCTTTTAAAATGAAGATGATCTTCGTAATTTGCTCCTGAGATACCTCTCATTACTTCAGAAACAGCATCTAATACCGGCTTATTTTATGAGTTCCAATGATAGAAACATCCCATATCAAAACTGTTGATCGTAATTTTCTATTGCAGCAGCATAAACCTTTTTGCGGCTTTGACTCAATCAGTGCAAACAAATTCTTTTGTTTTGCAGGAACAGCTAGCGAAGCAACTTTGGTGGCATTGCTGGCGGCTCGTAGCAAAGCGATTCGAGAACGCCTTTCAAATGACTCTAGTTTATCGATATACGATTTAGTTGGCCGCATGGTGGCATACACTTCGGCATGTAGTCATTCATCAGTTGAGAAAGCAGGTTAGTTGAAACCTGTGGTTTTCGTGGGTCATTGGCCACCTTGGTTTTAACTTTGTTTCACATTCAATGCAGGAATTGCGGTTGGAAAATGCACCATGTTTGTAAATTAAGACGGTGTTGCAGAAAACTTGTGGTGGCTCACATGGTGATATCAAAATTCTTAATGACAGTGCCTGACTTTAACTGAAATTAAAATATTGTCTCTAGTCTTGTATCTAAAAATCCGAAAAAAGAATACATGTTCAATGTTATGTGCAATCACGTTTCTAATACACATTTATGTATTATTTTTTCTGCACAAAATTATGGGTCTAAAGAACTTTGAGGTATTGTGCTTGAACCAGAATTTTTAATTGGGTGGTTTTCTACCTCACATATAAAGCTGTAATCACTACCATCGCTGCCAACGTAGTTGCTCAAGCCAGAGTTTGAACTTCAATACTAACAAACTTAAGGATTGGTTACAGCTCCAAACCGGTAATATTTTTAAAGCATATCTAACGCTATTCCTATACGAGCCTGTGAAAATTGGCAATCAACATGCACGATGTTCTAACAAAAACTGAAGGCTGTGAAAACATGTATATTTCAAAGAAATCAAATTTCATCTGACGCTTTATTTAGATTTGGACGGACACGTTTACTGCAAACATGGCCTTACGAGCAAAAAATTTAATACGTCGCCGAAAAATCCACATTTAGCCCCCAATGTTAATGCTCATTTGGCTACAAAAATATTAGTCATTTGAGCTTTCCATAACTTTTTTGTGAAAATTATCAAACATAAACGTAAGGCTGAAACAGATGAAGTGGTGACGAACCTATTGCAATTATCGCAGTGTGAATTTGCTTTCATTGTCATTTTCATATCGTTTGAAAAGTTGTGCACCCTAAATTATGATTTCTTCTGATATTTCAATCTACTCATGCGCCCATCATCAGTTCACTAACTTTCAGCGCAGCTCATAACCTTGCGTGACACTCTCGTTAGTTTCAACAAACCTAAAATAGCAAAGTCTAAGAAATCTACTCCATTAGTGACATAGCTGGATCAACTCCATGCTGCAACTGTTGCTTAAGACCGTTTTGGCTCAGTCGAAATGCATAGGCATTGAACGAAGCAAGCGTACATGTTGATTTCAGAGACATACGCCATTTTTGAAAAAGTTGCTTTTTGGACCGCGTGTTATAATTTGTACTGCAACTGTTTCGGTTGCTACGCAGTAGGTTTATACTTTCAAACCCGATATTGGTGCGCAGGAATAATCGCCATGATTCCCATGCGACACTTGGATACAGACAACGAAGGTTCAATGCGAGGAGAAACTTTACTCAAAGCTATTACTGAGGACAAAAAAGTCGGAAAAATACCTATCTACGTAAGGATTTATTGTTTAAAAACTCTATTGCAACAGTGTGCAAAAGTTTTAATGGAATTTGACGAGTATTAAATTACATTGAGTTCATCATGTACACCCCACAAAACAATAATAATCGCATTCGTGAGACAACATTGCATGCGTTACAAAAGGAATTTTCAGCAAATGCACGACCTATGGCTTGCTTGATAACCAAAAATAGAAAATGTCAAACAAAAAATGATGCACAGACTGCCCTTTCATTAAATTAATTTTCTTTAACCTTTCATTTACTAATCCAGACGTTTTTCAGGTATGTGCGACCACTGGTACAACATCGTGCTGCTCATTTGACAATCTTCGTGAAATCGGGAAAATCTGTAAGAAAATAATTTAGGCATATGCAGAAATGTACTGTTGCATTTAAATCATTCACCTTGAATTATATAACTGTTTCAAACTTGTTAAGAGTAAAGTGTAAAGAATTTGAAAAATGTATTGGCTATTTGAACAATGTGGTTTGCTCTATCAGGTCAAGAGCACAACATTTGGCTTCACGTGGACGCTGCCTACGCAGGAAGTGCTCTTCTTTGTCCCGAATTTCGGCACATAGCAGATGGACTAGAGGTAAGACTCTTGGTGCAGCGAGAGAGATAAGAAAGATTGAGTTTGGTTTTAATAAAATGGTTATGTGAAACATTGGAAAAAGATAAATAGTCGTGGTGGTTCTTGTAGTGGTGAATGAAAACCGAAAATTGCATCACTGCGTAAAGACAATTTTGTTCCAGAATCCCTGCTTTTTGGAATTAACTCACTGTTTCACAGTACACCGTTTGGAGTTATCTGCAGAACACGCACGTTTTTTGTGAAACTTCCAAGAGCTTGTAATACCTGCAATATTTTTTTACTTTAATCCATAGATCACAACCTCAGTGGCGTAACGAAGGGGGCCAAGGGGGGCGCGATTCCCCGGGTGCCGAATCACTGCGGAAGGCGTCGAAAAGTTCCAACAATGTCGCAATCACTTCCTTCAATAGCACATTTGCTTCCGGAATACCTTAGGTTCGAACATGGGGGCGCCTAACTTGTTTTTTTGCCCCGGGGCCATCTAACCTTGTTACCCCCTCCATAGCCTTATATTAGCCTAAATAATTAGAATAACAAAATCCTTGGCTCGAATATATTGAATTTCACCCAGCACAATGGTTTTGAAGAGGTTCTTACAAAATAAATCAACAAAAATTTCGTGTTCAATGTTCGGCCTAGCTAATACGACCACTCATTATTGTGGTTGGCGCGCCTGAGGAAATATGAAAACCAGAACTAGCACACAATGTTGATTACCAGTGATGGAATCTCGAGACTTGGTCTCGGTCTCGACACTCGCCTCGAGACTCATTTTTGCGAGTCTTGGTCTCGAAAGTTGCAGGTCTCGCCTCGGTCTCGAAGGCTGTAGGTCTCGGTCACGAGCCATAACCTTGCATTTTCATAGTCTTGAGACTATGAAAATTGCAAGGTTACGGCTTAGTGAAAGATCTGTAATTCAGCACGTTTTTGTCTGCTGTATTTGCAGGTAAGGAACAACGAAAATAGGTGGGAAAAAAGACATAAATTTGAAAAAAGTTCAACTTAGAAGTGGTAATGACATTCTTTGATAAATTTCGGTAAAATCCACAAATTTAAAGTCTCGAATCTCGGTCTAAGTCTCGAAATTCAAGTCTCGAGTCTCAGTCTCGGAATTTTTGATGAAGTCTCGGACTCAGTCTCGACTATGGGGCGCCGTTTGTAAAAATATTATATCTGACAGATTTAGCACAAAAAGTGCTATCTCTGCGCATATATAGCTATCTCTGCACAGATTTAAT
>JGI24158J21664_10001909_pt1 | contig 24423 bp, 15 predicted proteins | sample Ectturendosymbi3_FD_21664 | JGI IMG/M metagenome (IMG submission 21664) | reverse complement strand
TTGAACCTCAACTCGTCAGACCTGCGTCATCTTGAACCTAAACTCGTCAGAACTGCGTCACCTTGAACCTAAACTCGTCAGAACTGCGTCACCTTGAACCTCAACTCGTCAGACCTGCGTCACCTTGAACCTCAACTCGTCAGATCTGCGTCATCTTGAACCTAAACTCGTCAGACCTGCGTCATCTTGAACCTCAACTCGTCAGACCTGCGTCACCTTGAACCTCAACTCGTCAGACCTGCGTATCTGACACGAAAACATGAATTTTTCTACAACGAAAATCCATTTATTTACTAAAATGCCATCGAAAACGCGCATTCGTGGTGTCTCGCGATTTGAAGATAACGTGTTTCGCAGAACTGGCTGGCGCTTTTCGTGACGCGCATTCGCCAAACAGTCTCCACCAAAACAGACGCTTCTCTCGTTCGCATGACAACCAGGCTTCTTGAGGTTCTCTCAGGATGTTGTAATCGTGCGGTTATTCAGAAAAGAAATCAAACGCAATCTCTAATTNCTCAGCAAGAAAACCACTGCGTTCCATGCCGGTGCTTCCCCGGCGCGGAGAATCTTTGCCTACGTTTGAAAATGGCGGTGAGTTGCTCTCAAAAGCGTCAACGCGCGTATGCAAATTAATTCACTGTCAACGTTCCTCGCTGTGACGCGACATATCACAGTTCCAGTCTCATTCGGACACGTATGTGCAATGAAGCGTGGGCGTCGGAAGAGGGGGCAGGGCGGGCCTTGGCCCCCTGGAATTCGAAATTTTCTTATTAAATTTTTAGCAAACTAGGTTGTGCTCTTAATTTCAAGTTGGTAAAATGAAATTTCATCATTTTTGGTCCCCCACCCCTGGAAAAATCCACTATTCCCCCACGGAAAAAATCCTTCCGACACCCATGCGATGAAGTGCCATGACAACCACGCGCCACACCTGACAAGTCACCACCAAGCTCGGAAAGAAAAACAGCACAAAATACGTTTTCGTGTAAGAAAATGTAAGGCTCTCCTCAGAACTTTTTGCGTCGAGGGGTTCTACGTTTGTTGTTGCCTTGGCCTGCAGTTCAAGGCGAGGTAAAGCCAAACTTGCATGGGATCGGACAGCTCACACACACATACTAGCAGCAGTTTGACGGCGCTGCCAACGGACAAACAGGNTCAAGATACAGACATGCATTCGAAACAGGTCATCGCGTCGCTTTCCAAACAAGTAGAGTTTAGGAATTACGAGAATTGACTAAATCAACAGCAAATTCACTAATCACGACAAAAACCAAAAAAAGAAAAAAAACAAAAAACGAAGACGACCCAAAACAATCAATTTCCTACATCCGGGTCATTGCTGACCAATCCACGTCGCTAAAACAAGCCAGAAAGAGAATCGGTTTTGCGTCGCTGTGTCAACGAAACGACTTCAGATAGTTCACGGTGAACTCAGACATGGGTACTTCACGGAAGCGGGGTAGCAGGTTGGGGGAGGATTTCTGTGCGGCACAGCTGAGCGTCGAGTGCAGTGGGTAACGGGGTGCCGCGGCACCCTGTTGGGTGTCATTTACAATACTGAGGGGTGCCGCGAGTTAATACATTTTCAAGATGTCACAATACATTAAAACGAATGGCTATGGGTTCGCCACTCAGCGGCACAAATTATAATGCCCTTCTGTGGAGCGCTGCAAGCCTAAAAAGGTTGGGAAGCACTGGCTTAGTGCAAAGAAATTTGAGCCAAACTGCAGATTGACTTCCTTCAAGGTACAAGTATTTGGAATATAACACCAGCACCGAACCGCGCGCCGCATACGTCAGAAACGCGCGCGATGCACCCAGGTCACGTGACGCATGCCGGTCACGTGGATTGTTTCTCGGTATCGAAACACTACAAGGCCGGTCGGCCGAATTTTGACACAACCACAAGCCTTGGTCGCCCTGGTACGCAACGAAAATAACTCGCTCCAAATTTTTCACTTCCAAGCTCATGCTTTACACGGGACATTCGCGGCAGTCACAAGTTTACAACCCGGTTCGGATTGGTCCCGGCACAGATCAGACGCCCAATAGCTGGAAGACACGTGGCATCACTTCCACCACACAGTACGTGAGTATGGTGTACATGACCACCTTCACCGGGATCTCCACGTCCCAGGGGTGTTCGGATTTGGAGGTCAAGCTGACCAAAGCGTTGGTGATCGTCACCTGCTGGAGCCAAGACGGGGCCTCCTCGTCCGATTCACCTTTCGCCGACCCGCCGACGTCACTTCCTGTTGATGACGCGGTCGAGTGCTCGGAACTGGAGTCGGTCGCGGTCAGGTCTTCGTCATCCACCTTCGCTGGCTCGGTCTTAAAAAGGAAGTAAAGGTTACAAAGTCAGGATCGGGCGCAGCAGCACCATGTGCGTCGGAAAGAGGGGCGGGGGGACAAAGACCACCTGGATTTTGAAATTTGATATTTTCCTATTAACGTTTTAGTAGGGAAATGCTTTTCTCTCAGTTTCGAGATGGTAAAATGAAATTTCACCATGGTTGGCTCCCCCTGGAGAAATGCATTAGCCCACCCCCTGGAAAAAATCCTTCCGACGCCCATGCCAGGTACGGTCGGTTGCCACGGTAACCGATAATAAAATTTTTCTTGTGGTGCGATGCGGATTAATAATCACTTGAAAACTCAAAGCACTTTAGAAAAAGCCGGAGTTCTCGGCGAAATATTTGTGGTCAAAGATTCGTGGGCTGCAAGTTTTTACATGTGAAGATTGCATGTCGGGCCCAAGCACAAAAGGTAAAACTATAGGCACAAACGACTTCGCCGCCAATTTAACCAACTCGACATACTCGGCGTACCAGGGTTTTGCTCAACTGAACAAATGCATTTCGAGGCAGTGGCGATTCGGCGAAACGAGAAGGTATTTTGTAAGCGCGACAACAACACTTGTTCCATTAGATGTCTGGACGTGATTTGAGGGGTCGCCTCGCAAAAAAACTCCTATCGTTGTCGACAGCAATACTCAGCCAATGCATATGACGTATCGGTAGACGTTTTCAATGACATTTTCCTTCTTTTAGGTCTTGACGCTAGGATGATAAAGCTGATCAAATATGCCGGTAGGCTGGTCAGGGTCCCGTTTTAGAACCGACTGGCGCTAAGGCAAAACTAGTTTGCCGGGTTGCAACTGTCCTTCTCATGTTTACTTCGAAAACAACAAAACTGCACTGACTCAAACGCTTGTAACACAGGCAGTGACTTACGTAAATGGGCGGCAGCCTGAACTCCTTGGTGTAATGCTTCGGGTTGGGCGGCATTGTCTTCCGGTACACAGAGCTGCTGTACGCTTGCAAGCCCGCGAGGCGATAGAGCTGCTGGAAAATTGAGATGAAAACAGACTTGAACGCGGATTTGAGCACGACGATCATGATGCCACCTTGGAAGAAATGACAGCATCAGTGAAGTGCGCACGACTTTTCCAAGAAAATTAGAAGCATTCGGTAACCTACAACAAGCTATAAGGGCTGTGAAGCCGGAGCCCAAGAAAATTCGGATGGTCGGAACCGGAGCCAAAAACTTTTAGATGGTGGAGCCGAAGCCTGAAATACGGGTTCTGGTTCTGAAGCCCTAGTTTGTGGGGCAAGCGAGTTAACTTATTGCAGGACGAGCGGTGGGTTGCCGTGTGTGTACATAATTTTCCTCGTGTGCGTGCTGATCAAAGCATTTCAAGTTTACTTTCACCTGTCCCACTATCCATCAAATTTATGATTTCGCAACACCTCATCTGTTCTGGTGTAACAATACAATTGTACAAATAATGCGATGGTTTTTAGACTCCGCTCCACTGGGCCAAATCATTTGAGTCGGAGCTACAGCCTGAAATTCGAGTACCGTCTGAACCGCCCTGCCTGCAACATGAAGGGGGGGAGTGAAACCGTGTGCAATGTCAATGAAGTACACGGAGGTGTGCTGCAGGAAAAGCACAACAAAGTGCAATTGTCCGGTTTTATCAGATGGTCTTCCATGCAAAAAAAAGTAGTTCAAGCGTAAATTTCGAGCACCAGAGCGGAAGCCTGGGAAATATGAAGTCGTGAGTCTGCAGCACTTCCGCAAATTCACTGGGGTTTACACACGTCCGCTTGATTACTGATTACACAACGCCCGGAACTGAGTAATGCCATTAACTGTGTCGTCACAAACGAGGAAAAACTGCCAAGCAGGGTTGCCAGATAAAAATTTCGATAAAAGTCCAAACAGTGCTACAAAAAGGCGAGAAAAAGGTCAAGCCGTTTATTTAGAGGCCACAAAAAAGCCAAAGTTTGTGGTATTGCTATTCTTTTTTCACGAAAAAACACCGAAATTACAAGAATATCACTGAAGCTTTATTCGAAATTGAGATAAGTCTTGCTTGGCCTTGTGCTGCAGCTAATTCCTGATGCTTCTCCGACTTTTCATGATTTGTGAGTTCGCATACTTTGGATACAATGCGAAAGTCATCTCCCAGATACAATGCGAAAGTCACCCATGCGAAAGTCATCTCCCATTCACTCCTGTACTTACGACAAGAATCGTTTAGAGCCCTTCCTTTTCCGCGATGTCATTGTCGTATTTTTATCGTAGAGACGCAGCCCAGTCTGCGAGCGTCGAGCCCGCTAGTGCATAGCGCTTTGCCTTACAACACACTACACAGCGCACGCATTTCCACAGATTACGCAAAAAAAATTATTTCTAATCTACCATCCCCAACTCTTTCCAACATCAAAATGCGAGTGTTAGCCTAAAATAGCATTTATCACAAAAATTTTGCAGAGGTATTACTGAAAAAAATGGAATATTACGTATTTTTCTACAAAGGGAACTTTTTCTGCGTGAAAAAAGCGGAAAGGCCAAACGATATTTTTGGCCAACCAACTTGCGACGAGGCCAGATAAAGGCCAAATAAAATTTTAGGCCAACCAACTTGAAGCAAGGCCAGATTTCTTAAATTTGGCCTATGAAAGGCCAACCTGGCAACCCTGCTGCCAAGAATGTTCGACCGCGGCAGCCCTGTTCCCTGCTGGTAAGTGCGTCCGCTTCGGTGCTGGTAGGTCTGGAGATCTCGGCCGGGTCTTACCAAGACCTTATGTATTGGTACTGTTGCTTTCTTACCAGGCGCACTATGTGCAGAAGAGCTGCAGGGGACTATCCAGAAGGCAAAAACACGAGTCGCATGATAGTGTGATGGCATGTCTTGTAAACACTCAAGTCTTCGCGCTACAAGACCTCTGTTGTTATAAATTATAAAGCGCCATCAAAACACTATGTCAAAAAAATTTACGTGCAACGGCTTTGCGCGCTGTTTAATGCAACGGACAAGAAGGACGCCGCTGCTACTTCGTTTGGTTTCACGTTTCGGCTGTTTATGTTTCTACACCCAAACACCGAATAAGACAACTGCAAAGGATGCGTAGGTCTTTGCAGCAACAAAACTACTGAGTCCACTACCGCTGTCGCCCCGTTATGGGGTTTGCTGAGCAAAACAACCCTCACAATTGTTTGTCAAAAACAACGAGAACTCTTTGAGCGCAATTGAGCAGCACACTGCTTGATTCACGCAAAGCAATAAGCAAGCTGCAAACGGTCCACTGGCAACCACTCAAGTCGGTGACCGTGAAAGCTCGCACGTTTTCTTGGCGTCTGTTTAAATACAACCGCGTAATTACACTGCTCGGATGTATTCGTCCAGGTCGTTGAGCACATAAGCAGCAATCACGTTAAGGGAAGTAAACAGCGAGTGCGCGCACACACTTTACACCTGCCAGGGTGGAGGCTTATTGACTGGTGGAGCAAACAATGCGACCGAATAAATCATCTGCGAACAGTGACGGATCCGGGATTGGGTTTGAACAGGCAATAGTCAGGGAATGGGAATGGAGGTTGCTTTCAGATCGTTGCGCCGCTATCCTTTCCCGCGATTGCCGCGCTACAGGCCCGGTCGCTTGCTTTCTGCTTGCACCGACTACATTTTTTATGTTTCTCATTAACTTTGGCCGACCTTGCCGCGTAGTGAAACGGGTAGCGACTTTAATGCTGGTGTAGGTCGTCGTTCTCTTTTTTAATTCTATTTGAATACAAACATCAACTGCTATCGTTTTTTGTCAATTGTCCTGGTGTGATACACATTTCTGAAAGCTTACGTTTTTGTGGTAAAAATTACCGTTGTGGCCAGGCCCGCCACCAGAGGGTGGGCAACCGGGCAATTTCCCCCTCGAAATTTTTGAAACCAATTTAGTTGATAGGTGCAACAACAAGTTGCAACCATTTCCCCCCCTTCTGAAAATATCAGCTAGTTGCGGCCCTGGTTGTGACTGAGTAAATTCGCCATCGCTGACAAATGCTGGTCTCGCCGGGATATATCCAACTGAATCAACCGCAGTGAAAACAAGTGCACGAAGCACCTTAGACACGGGACTTCTTCAGTGTCAGTTTAACAGTTTGGTGACAAACCTGGGTTCTTAACACTTGCAGTTTGTTGTGTGATAGAGGGTCAGCCCGCAACCAGGGGGACAACCGGGCAATACCCCTTCCCGAAATTTTTGAAAACACGTTTAGTTGCTAGGCACAAGTTACAATCATTCAACCTCCCAAAATAGTACAACAGCAACTTGCAATCATTTTGCCCTCCCCCGAAAATATCAGCTGGTTGTTGCCCTGTAGAGGGTTGAGTTAGCAGAACGAAGATCCAAGCGTTTTGTTGAAAAGGGGGGGGGGGACTTGCAGTGACGCAACAGCTCTTTTGAGGAAAACGTCTCAAAACGCTCCCTGGCTTCGCACTGCTGGCTGGTTCACATTTACTGGCTCGGGTGGAGCAGGTGAATGCAAATACCAGCAGTGTGCCAGAGTCACAGCCGCCACAGTTTCGCTCGACAGGCAGACAGAAAATGCCCCGGCGGAACGTCACGGAGCGCGCTTTCTTGGAATTGGAATTGTCAGTATTGGTTTGAAGCGCGCGATCGACTCCTCGGCAGAGAATTGGGGATGATGGAGCCGCTGCTTCGAACACTTCGCAATCGATGAAAGCTGCGTATGTTTCAAGGGCCATAAAGAAGAGGTTCGGCGAAATCCAGTTATGACTGATCGCCCAGGAAGCAACGAACCGAGCAACGATGGACACTAGTGCTAATAATAACCACTGGAGTTCATTCTGCGATATAATTCATTTCCAGCTATGCGGATATAAAATACTACTTTTCCTTCCCAAGGACTTCCCATTTTGTTTCGCATATAAAATCCAAGCGACGCGCACTGCACGCAATTTTTTTGCACACGTGTCACAACAGAAGACGTCAAAACCCCAGACTTGGTATTGCGTTGCTGTCTGCGCGCAAGCAGAGCAAGACTTACTTGACAACTTAGTCCAAAGACAATTTGAAAATTCAGCGATTGACTTTGGATTGTGCGTGCCGAAATTCTCTGATGGCGCGGGATTGGCAAGAGTTCAGTGTAACCTGTGGAGCTTCAGTGTCATCAGCATGGTTTTCGCTGAACATCGACGTAATGCTCGGGCCATCTTCGAACCTTTGCCCGGGTCAGTTTCTTGATAGCGTCGCAGTCAGCGCCCGTATCCAGCATCAACTGATTTCACGCATAGGTCAAGTGATAGACACGGTGGCCTCGGGATACCTCGCGCAGTGACGTGCGTGGAATATTTTCGCGTAATTAAAGGGCGGAAATTTGTTTTCACGCATGGATGAGCAGCGGCGCATGAGCGCAAATCTACGAAAGGAATTTGCCAGAAACAAAGTCGACAGGATGAAGCCTGGCGTGGTAATGCACATTTGAATTTTGTGAAGTTTTTCGAACTCACTGAGGTTTTTTTTTGGACAGAAAAACACGTCTTTGTCAAAGATGCGCAGCTGCGTTTTTTTCAAACGTTAAAAAAAGAGAAAACAAGACAAAGGTCACAGAGTACGAGCAACCAGTACAATGCTTGGCGCTGGCGAATGAAAGTAGTGAACAGTATTTACGCCTTCCAACATTTGAACCTCGTGCAGTTGAGTGACTTTCCGCCCCCGCCCAATCCCTTTGTAAGTTTCTTCCTTGTTGTAAAAAAAAGAAGGTAAAACCATTTCATAAACCTACAGGTGTGCTTACATTCCTAGGAGGCAGTGACACTACTTGAAATAATCATTCAAACGGATTTTAATCGAGCTATCTGCCGACAAGACATAAAACAGTACCTAGCCTCAAAACCTGATCAATCGAGTTGTGATGTTGAGCAGGGGTTTCAAGAACACTTTGTTCGTTTGGGCGTTGGTTGATTCTACTAAGAGATGGTCGACAACACGTATGGCCATGTCCCGAACGCACGAGCAGTGGCGCAGCCAGCCCGAGATTTTTTTTTGGGGAAAAATGCTTGGTTTTGGGCGAGCAACAGTGTTTTGTTTGGGATACCGCCACTCAAAGCACAAAATAACTAGACATGCTAAAAATTTGGGAAGCATGGCCCCCTGGTCCTCCCTGGCTACGCCTATGCGCACGAGCAAGTTAAATCCCGGGCATTTGCAAAAAGTAGCGTGTTGGAATGCAGCAAGTCTCCACAAAGGCGACGCAGCCAAATCTGATCACTAAGTAGCTTTATTTAAAAACGTAGGTGGGAAAACGCAGAAACCTTCCTCTGTAGGAAATTGCCTGCCTGTTACTTTCCACTGGCTGGTATAGTTTCAAAAAACATTTTTCTAGCGAAACAGGGGTCTGTTTCCTATGCAGAATGTTCCATTATGCAAAAATCCCAAGCACACGCTCAGCCCGTTGAATAGATTTTCGGAACTTAGGCGAAGGACGCCATGATGCAACGAAGAACTGATCATTTCCAATAAATGAACTTTGTTCTGCATCGAAAGGCGACCGACTCAAAGCGGTCAGACGATCTGCTGACAGTGCAAAGTTCGCCGACGCAATGGCGTCAACAAGCTCAAACAACGGACATCTGGGAATACCGAATTCGCAAGTAAAAAACACAGTCGTTGGCACAGTGGCACTGGCGAGTGCCAAGCCCGCTAGCATGGACACAACAACACGTTATCTTTAGACCAAGCCAAACGCGTGCTGATTGATTGATTGGCTGCTTCGTATGACTCAGCTAATAAACAAAAACAATACAAAAAGCCATCATGCACAAAATTGACCGATTGTGGATGGAAATTAAAATAAATGGCAACACAATGGCAAGAGAATTTGTCAATGTTAACAAAGATTGTTACTGTTACTGTGTCACATAGGATTGGTGAAGGACCATGGCGGTCATCAGTCAACCAAACTCGTATCCGAAAACAATTTCGCTGGACCTAGCACTAGCAGCCAGCATCACTCACAAACCCCGCTATTTGCGGTCATACCGTGAAAGTAAATCACCAGTCACCACGACCGAACAGGCACACAAGAAAAAGATTCTTATAAGGTGTGCTTCGGAAATGGCATGTGCTGACGTCGTGGTTTATCACAGCGTTCCGCGTGCTAGTTTTGCCGCTGCCTATGAGGTAATGTTTTCGGCGAAGTGTGACGATTTTCAAAACTCAATTGACGCTTCGTCAGTGACCATTCGCCGCTGTGACAAAAGTTTGTTTGAGAGAAGCTAAAGTTAAACCCAACAATTAAAACCTACGGGTTTGCTGTAAGCTTTCGAGGAATCAACCGGTCGTGCTCTGCTTTCACAACTTTGCGATGATTCAGACTTGCCACTTACCCATATCCTAGCAATCAGTCTCCACAAAGGTGACGCAGGTGCATAAATCAGCAATTTATTATTTTTTGAATTAGCTGATAGATTCGCTACGTTGCCTTTGTCGAGATTAATTACTTAAATAAAACCCATTTATATAATGTTCGTTAGTGTACTCGAATTTAAAATCCAGAATATCCAAAGTTCTCACTTTGGTGAAGTTTCAGAAAGGCGCAGTGGGATCAACTACAGTAATCGGTAACAAACTGAATTAACGCCTTTTGTAAACGACCGTTAAGACAAGATTAAAGGAATGCACGACCTTGCCTGGTGAGTCCTGAGCAACGCGCTCGTTCATTGTTCCGGACCATCAGGGTTCACCGTACGATTGATAAAAAGCGAGCGCGAATCGATCCGCAAAAGGATGCGCGGAAAGACTTAGGCATCTTTGTACCAAACATACATTGCTTTTCACTTGCATGCCGACTTGATAACATTGTGCCATTCGTCTGTTCAGTTTGACAGGAGCTGATAAAAACAACTTGTTTTTCGGGTGCAGTCTTGTTGACAGTCTGTCTTATTGCGCCACTCGAACTTCACCAAATAGTCCAGCCATCGCTGGCTCAGCTGACGATGAATTAAAGCGCTAGCCCAACCCTACAGGCGGTCGTTCCAGGTGGCGTTTGGGCGCGAATCTGAAGCCTCGTCGCATGCATTGTTTGAATTTAACGCTTTGCGGTTAACAAACCAAAAAAGAACGCGTTTTCATGAAGCAATGCATATTATTCCGGACCGCCATGTTTGCTTCGGTCCGCAGCCGGTTGATGTTAGCAGTTACAGGAATGTGCGAAGGTACACATTGTTCGTTTGGTTCTCAAATTGTAAGGCGAGATGGGAGAAAACGCTCATTTGTTTGCTTAATCTCAGGCGCTCAGGCGCTACTTATCGCGAATCGGACTGGGTCGGTGATCGGCTTGCGTCAATAAACCAAGGCCGCTGAACAAAGATGAAGGCAATGGCTTCTATGTCCGTTTTTTTTATCCGCCACAACAGATGCAGCAAGCATAAGGTTTTAATGAGAGATCAAGTTTTCGAGTACCACCACACTGAAAATAGGTTATCTTTACCAATTGCAGGCTTAATCCTCCAGCCACCACTTAAGTGCGAAAATACACAAATCGAAATCCATAACCTTACAGGAACTTTATCAAACAATTAATAATATGAAAAAAGGCAAAACCCCACGACCAGAAGGATTTTCAGGCGACTTTACACGAACTTCTGGCACGATATCCGAAATAGCTACTCACAACACTCAACTTTATTTATACAAATAAAACACTACCACGAGCTTGGTAAGCGGTATCGTCACTCTCGTCCAGAAAAAAAGGAAATCCGAAAGACATTCAGAATTATCGACCCTTCACCAGAAGCGTAACGAGGTTAGATGGCGCCCGGGGCAAGAAGCAAATTTGGCGCCCTCATGTTCGAATTTAAGGTCTTTCGGAAGCAAATGTACTGTATTGAAGTACTTGTGACAATGTTGGGATTTTTCGGCGCCCCCGCAGCGATTCGGCGCCTGGGGAATTGTGCCCCCCTCGTTATGCCCCTGCTCATATCTCCAAAAGTTGACTAAAAAATTTTGAATGACAGAATAAAAACATTTTTAACCGATTCCCCTAAACACTGCGCTTAACCCGTACTATCAACCACATACCGCATCAACAAGCCTCTTAGATATTTTTTACCAAGCCAAACGACTTTGTGAAGAGATATGAGAGGTACAGGATAAATGGGAGGCTTTACGACTACTTGCATTGTTTTTTTACTTAGTAAAGCGAAAAGCGGCCTTCGGGCACGGTTCTAGCCTTAGCGCGGCCGGCTTCGGTCGGCGAGCGATCCGCTCTGAAGACCGTGTCAGGCGGGGAGTTTGACTGGGGCGGTACATCTGTCAAAGAGTAACGCAGGTGTCCTAAGGCGAGCTCAGCGAGGACGAAAACCTTGCATAGAGCAAACGCTCGCTTGATTTTGCTTTTCAGTATGAAAACAGACCGCGAAAGGGTGGCTTATCGATGTTTTTGAACTTGGGGGTTTCAAGCAAGTAGCGTCAGAAAAGTTACCAGAGGGACGGCTGGCTTGTGGCAGCCAAGCGTTCATAGCGACGTTGCTTTTTGATGCTTCGATGTCGGCTCGTCCTATCTTTGTGGAACAGAATTCATCAACCGTATAGTTCAGCCACTAATGGGGAACGTGAGCTGGGATTAGACCGTCGTGAGACAAGTTAGTTTTACGCTACTGATGAAGTGTTTTTGCGACAATAATTCTACTCAGTACGAGAGGAACTGCAGATTCATACATTGGGTTCATGTGCTTGGGTGATAAATACAATCCAATGGTGCAAAGCTGCCATTTGATGCATTATGACTAAACGCCTCGGGTCAGAATCCTGCCTTGCCGGCGACGCGCACATTTAGACGGCCGCAGGACTGTTGCTACAGTCGATGTCTGAACTTACGCGAGCGCGGCAAGGGCCGCTCCCTTAGCTGTCTTTTTGCTGCGATTTGTCGAACATAAGCCTCAAGATCTATCGATTTGTCCGCTTGGAGCACGGGCGCAACAAAACATCTGAATCGATGTTTATGAGCTTGGACTTTAAAAAAAGTGCTTTCATACGGTTGAACTGCACTACCGTTGAACTGTCTGTACTAACACACCTCCGATTTCCAACATGTTTTTGAATAAAATAATGCAAAAACAGAAACCCGCCACAGCTTCCATTCGAATCACCCTAACAACCACAGGCTCTTGCCCTATTCAAAGGGAAGTGAGGCAATGAGACCCTCTGAGCCTCATTCTCTTCATAATCGCATTGAATCCACCCACAGTAAAAATACGAACCAACAAACGCATATTACCATCACCAAATCCAATTAAAGACCCACCCAAAAGGGTGGCTTATGAAGATCACATAACCCTAACAATTAATTATAATCAGACTTTTCCAAAGTGGGTCAAGTTTAAAACTCGACCCAAAAAACTCGTACATCCACAAACAAAAAACTCAATTTATCAAAAATTTACCAAAGTCAATGCAATACAGCTTCCATAGCCCCATTAAATGTGCCGATCGGCCTCCCGACAACAATCACAGCAGCGTGGAACAAACAAATCAAACTTTTTGAGAAAAAAAAAAACAGAAACCCTGAACCAATACTTTGCCGCTTGTAACCTTAAAACCATTATCACGAAACCAATACTCACCCCACATAGCAAACTTAGGCAATACGTATCCCTCCCTAAGCAGAAACAAGAAACAATTAACATCATTATTAGCATTAGGTTATATATATATATATATCGCAGGCCCTACTGACCCTGCACTCCCATCTACAGCCTGTCGAATACCAGAGAAGATGGAGGCTATAATGTAGCTGACATATCCCTTACCTCTCAACCTACTTATACATAAAAACCCTCACGCAATACTTCACACACAGACCAGCAAATGAACCTTAACCCCCATACCTAAGATATTTAGAATAGAACATTGGATCAGTGTTTTTACGATGTTTGGAGAGAAAGAAACGGTGTCTGAACATGCAGCAGAAACTCGCTTTGCAACCACCACTAAAATACACTAAAATCTTACTTTACGACCTTCTCGGTATTTAGATAAAATGGTTGCGGTCTCTAAAAATGTCTTAGCGGTCACCAAGGTCAAACCTTTAAAAAAAACATTCATTAGATTACAACTAACACATTTCACTTCACGAAACTAAACAATTTCTCTCATGCTCTTCATCCATCTCTCTTCTACAAAGAATATCAAAATCATAGAACACAACATAACACAAAAAGAACTACTCAGAAGCAAAACGAAAGAAATTTTTATTACAATTAAACAGTCCCTTTGCAGCCACCATCACTGTTCGAATAACGTTAAGGCATCACAAAAGCCAACTATAACTGGATACATCACCCCATTTTACCCTAGACCCCCTTTGTTTCTTGTGCAAAACGAACTATGAAACCGACTTACATCTTTGACAAAAATGCTCAGTAATACAGCTATTGCTCAACTTCGTAACATGACACCTACCATAAAATCACACAACACCATACAAGATGTTTTCACCATACAGTAATGTTCAAATTCGCAGTCCTCTTCCCTTACCCACAATGACACGCACCTTACCCCTTCCTCAATACCATACTATCGTTTACCATTCGGAAAACTAGAAACAAGGGAAAAAAAGAAACAATCCGAAGCCTATCCCAATATATGGTTAAACCTTTCAAAACATTCTTATGAACTAGACAAAAAAATTACGATCGACGAGATCGCAAACTCATTTATGAAACAATGAACAGCACAAAATTGGCATTAACTTAATAATAAACCCTATGTTTTCAATTCGTTGTGTTTAAAAACGGACGTATTTCGTTTCCCTTTTCTTAGTTTTCGTGTTAATACGTTTGCGTTCTAAACACCCTATTTTGGCTCCATAATTTTGCCTGTTTCCCACCTTACCATTGGATGCGCTAGTGAGGGTGGTGGACAAAAATCGACCAGTCGAATTGTTAGACGCATTAAAGCGTTCTGCCTATACTACGAACGGTGGTTGCTTACATGAAGGCACTCTAACAACGNAAAACCTTGGTTTATCAAAGAAAAAAACGTAGCAAAAAAAAGGGACAAGAATGGAGTCAGGTGAAACTGATGATACAAGCTTTCGCGTCAATTCTCTCATGAGCAGTTGAAGTCTTAAAAACCTTTGTTCTCCTCAATNTGGTTAATCCGAATANGCACACACATGGGCGTCGGAAGGACTTTTTTCCAGGTGGTGAGCACAAGCATTTTTCCAAGANGGGACAACAGTATTGGAATTTCATTTTACCAACTGGAAACTGCGAGAAAAAAGCTTTCTACAAAAACGTTAACAGGAAAATACCAAATTTCAAAATACAGAGGGGGCCAACGCCCTCTCCTTCACCCCCGTTCCGACGCCCATGTGCACAGCTGCAAAACGCGCGCGAGCGCGCCGCAACGCACGCCCTGAATCGGTAACATCCGCAAACGGATGATACGTTGGCCCATCGAACGATATTCTAGCACTTCAACCGGCGCAAGTAACGGAATTCTGATTGTTTCTCGTGGATACATTTAAAGCAGTCTGAACCTTTTTTGGCTTGTGGACCATATTTTGAAAAAAAAATATCCGATGGACCACTTCGCTATGCTGACACCTCATGAACACAACTCGTCGAAACTGTATTGCACATATATCAGTGATAGTAAAGGTTTTGTACATTGAAGGTTGCCATCAGGAACTTTTTATCAACTCTGTAGACCACTAGAAATACCAGGTGGTCTAGTCCACCTGGACCACGTTGACAATTACAGGAATTAGACTGACTTTCGACCGTGACAAACTTCTCGTTTAGCAAAAGATTTCCGAAAAACAATTACATATCAGCAGGACGAGCACAAGCACCGTGACGCCTCGGATTTGTTTGTCGTTAGTCGCGTCGGAAACGACAACATCAGAGCGAGGCCACGCACGCGTCACGCAGACCTTGTCGCGCCCAGTGCGTGCGTCGAAGTTTGTTGTGGCTTCCGCGACTTGATGGGGTGTTACAAGCAGCTACCCTGTGATCTGTGAACAGTGGCGTAACTGACGGGGGGCAGATGGGCGAATCGCCCCCCATGGCGAGCTAAATGTAAAAACTGGGCCCCCACTTCGCGATTTTCGTTTTTTTTGGTTTTCAGCACGTTGTTGTTTTTTTTGCGTTTTTCGGAGCATTTTCCGGTGATTTAGGGTTTTAGTATAGCTATCTATATCCGGATTAACCATTCATTTCTCCATTTTTTTCTGTGTTGACTAGCGGGTCTTCTACCGTGGCTAGTGGGCCCCTTTCAGCTAAGCTTTCTCCCCTGGCTCAAACCTCTAGTTACGTCACTGCCTGTGAACCGAGTAGGGCATGCTGGCAAGCAGGGGACCTTTGGGCTGCGGAAACAGACAAGTACATTTCGCAGAAGGCCAAACATTTTCAACGAGAAAAGAAAACGAATATCGTCACTGCTGCGCGCTTGGCTATGCAAGCCTTAAAAGCGGACAAGCGCCCGAAGCATGGCTTATTAATCTGCGGTATGCGGCAGTATGGATCGCCTGACCGTTTTCAAGCGCAATTTTTACGTACGGGAACAGCCCGCTATGCGAACAATGGTGAGCGTCATGCAGTCTAATATAATGTAGACGTGCATCGGCTGATGACATCGGTGGCAAGCTGACCATCGCCGCGATCAAAAAGATTTGTGACGCAAGCACCAAAACAAGTTCGTCGCGATGCGCGTGAAATATCAAAATCGATTCGAACGCAATTCGGAAGCTCGTAACGAATAACAGCATGAGACGCTGCTGAGTATCAAGACCCGTTTATCTCGGAGGCCTTGGCTTGATGCCGCCAAACAGTCTTGACGATGCAGCGTGGAGCATGCGCGGAATGCGCTGACTTGCTCCGTTCTCATACCAAAGATGGCAGAAGTGCGTAAAGTACAAAACCTTCGGAGGGTCTACGCACTTGTTTTTTACGGACCAAAACAAGAACGATTGCAATCATTGGATTTAGCGATCGCTGGATCGTTTCTCGTAAGACCCTCCCCTCTTTGCTGCCGAAAATGTCTACATGCGTTTCTGCACAAGCATTGATTGACGCCTGTGGAAACAAATTGAGTCCCTCGCTCGCTTTTCGTTGAAAACCGCCATTGAGTAGATTCGATTTAAGAAACGCGACTTCAAGCGGTACATAGTCCCCTCACAGCAAATAAATGTACGGAGGGTGTTCATAAGGACAGCATAAATTTGGAAAAAGCTGTTTACTGTTATCCTTTTCGTCAGCCCAGAACAGAAGCACCTAAAAATAGGTCTTGGTGTCATCGTCCACGCTGCAGTTCCCGATCTCAGCAGCTCTGCATAAAAACCCGCGTGTTTTCGAGTCGGGGAGAACTTTTTCGACCAGGGGGTGAGCAAATAGCGGCCGGCCACAGCGTTTTCAGTGGCCCGCGGAAGCGTTCACGAAAACCTTCAAATCTAACTTATCCTCCAACTCAACACAGCAAACGTTAGTGCTGAGGCTAACTTGAACCGAGATTTTAGTGCTGAGGCTAACTTGAAACGTTAGTGCTGAGGCTAACTTGAACCGAGATTTTAGTGCTGAGGCTAACTTGAAACGTTGGTGCTGAGGTTAACTTGAACCGAGATGGCCCTCCGCTGATCGCAGCCTTCTCAAAGTGGCCCCCAAAGCCAAATTAATTGCCCACCCCTGCTTTAGACGATCCTAATGCAGAAAATAAACTTCGATGCAAGACTTACCTATGACCAGCCTTGACAGAGAACACTGGGCAAACGACAGCCAGTTCATATCCGGCTGGGTTTCCAGCAGAGCCGGCATGCCAAGGAGTTTCGACCTCTGGCTACGAGCGAGCACAATTCCGGCGACAACCCCGAACACAGTGCACTGTTGAAAGTAAGATAATTACCGCAACGCACTACTAGGCTTCCGTCAGCGATAACAACAAGATTAAAATAAAGTTGCGCACACTTAACAACTACTACAACCGCAGCTGAACTTATCCGATACAGTGTGAAAGCAACATGTGAGCGGGAGTTGCAGTTTGGTGAAACAATAACCTTTATCATTGTTGTTTCCATGCCAGTGTTTTTTGAGGTGTTTTGAGGGAACGAAACGGTCTCTCAAATTTTTCCAACCGTCTCTCAAAGTACAGTAGAACCTCGCTGTACAACCGCATGACCGCCACCAAAATACACTGTAAACACGCTTTAAAACCATCGCAGTATTTAGATACGATAGTTGCGGTCTCTTAAAATGTCTCAGCGGTCACCAAGGTCAAACCCTCTAAAAAAAGCCCGGTTGTTGCCATTTAGCTCGCTTTACAATCGAAAACACCACAAGACCGTAAGGTGTTTTCCATGAACACCATAAGGGATCACAGCCGCAGCTAGGAGCTGAAAAGCTTATAAACACTGTAGTCATTATGTACACCATAGCCATCATAACCTTGCAAACACCGTAACCATCATAACCTTATAAACACATTAACCATCATATCATAACCTTATAAACACCACAACCATCGTAACCTTATAAACACCACAACCATCGTAACCTTACAAACACCACAACCATCATAACCTTACAAACACCATAACAGCACAACCTTATGAACACCACAACCATCATAACCGTATAAACACCACAACCATATGAACACCACAACCATCACAACCTTATGAACACCACAAACATCATAACCTTATAAACAACATAAGGGATCACGGCCGCAGCGATTAACTGAAAAGCTTTGGGTCAATCACATTTTTTTCAGACTGTGATTGCTTCTTTACCGACCAAACAAACCTTGGTTGGTTGGTACAATTAGCGATTTTATACTGATGTAAACAACTGCAGCAAATCTCTTCTTAAATTACAAAAATTGGCATGACCAGCAAAAACACAGCAATAGTAAAATTTAATAATTTTGAACATGTTTTCGTCCGGAACGTTTTTCACTGGTTCGATTAAGTTTTTACACCTCGGGGGTTTTGAGTTCAACCCCCCCCCCGACCTGCTCCTACAAAACAAAGATCCCCAAAACGAAGTACCTGTCCAAAAACGATCGCGTATTTCCACAGCCGCATAAATCACAGTCATAAAGTGGTTCAAAGTACGCACAAGCTAGGTTTTTTTACCATCATTCCGTTTCGCATAAGCTGTTGAGGCTAAACCGTCAACCCTACCATCGTTCACAAATCCAAATCACTGCATCTGGCAAGGTTTTTCCTATGCACAAACCCAAGAGCGATCACGATAGATAACCATTAGATGTCATGCGCCAGAAAACCTTAAAAATCTGGATTATGATTAACAGATTAACTGTTTCTTAGAAATGAAAGAAGACCTTCCATTTATGAAAAAACATGCTTAAGCAGCGGAATAAACTAATGCCTGACTGTTGAGAGAGGGACAAAATCTCTTTATGCCTTCACAACCGGCAGTGAGGCCTTTTCCAGGTGACCAAGAGCGTTTGAGGGTTTCACAGTACAAAGGCACATCAAACAGATCGTGCAATATTGCACTACAGTTTCCTAATCTAAGGTGCGTCTCTACTTTAAAGGTGTGTAGGTCGTTACTATATTTACGACGTACACAGGAACTTTATTTACAGCAAATACAGGAACGATCTCTTGGCAGTGACTGGAGCAGCTTCACGCTCTGTTTACGAGTACGCGCGCGAAGAAGATTAAGCATTACTCAAATCAGGAGCATACTTGACTTATTGTTATAATTTGCCTTGCATCCCGTCTTTGAATAATACGACGAAATCCAGGAACATTATTACAAGCAGCTTCACTATCAAGCGACTGGCCATTTCAGCCAAGTCACGTGGTGTTGATTTCTCATTTAGAAACTGACACAGTAACTTCATTGTACTCAAGTCGCACGGTTTCTTAACAGGAAGACGATGTGGGTACATGTGTGCTTCAGTGTTTCGTGCATTCTTAACGCGCGATTTCAGGGAATTTCTATTCGTGAGTCGATGCAACGTACTTGCTTGCATCCACTCTAACAGTTGACATGACACTGACAGGCTGGTAACACACATCACGGCGATAGGTCATTGTTTCTGGTCTCTCCTGTGAACACCCACACTGTTGTCCACCGTCATTCTACACCAAGCGTTTTACGTTACGTTACGTTGTTCTGACTTTACATTGAAGTGTATTGAGGAGTTTGTTTTATATCTGAATATGCTCAAAGGGATGTAAACAAAACTTAAAGTGGTACTGGAGAGTTATTAACGGACAAAGCGGTTGGAGCTTTTATTTCGCCTTGGTAAACTCAAGACGTCAGGTGCTTAGTTGAGAGACTGATCTGCGCTCCTGCACGATTAGGTTGAGCTAGCAAAGATGCGTTTCTCACAGACTTCTTACAAAGGAATCGCAAATAACAGTGCTTTTCTCACAGCCTTGAAGTCTCTAGAATGCCACAACGTTAACTTTCGGTACTCTTCTTTGATACGCAACAAGTTAAAACTTATCATACATACCCTAGGGGTACATAACACCTTGTTCAGCGTTCTCAGCCCAACTGCCGAGCAGTAACCATGGTTACTACTACCAAGCAGTAACCATGGTTGAATCGCAGAAAACCACAAACAACGAACAATTTTCCACAACAGACTTACAGCATTTCACGTGTAGCAACAAGTAGTGAATTTTGAAACACTTTTACATAACAAAAGTACGTTTTCTATTTTTCTGCATAACAATATGAATTTCAGTACAGTATATATTTCATTCCGTAACGACTACACGCCATTGTTCAAAAAGGCCCATCAAACTATTGTAAGCACAGCTTCAATATTGCGCGGTCGAAGTTTGCCAAAACTAAGAGATTAACAAACGCTAAAATACGTCAAACACATCGCGCAAGCTTTCTCAGAGAGCGCAACAAAATGCAGTGCTATTGTCGTCCGTCGCGATCACAAAACGTTGAATTGCACAGCAGGCCCGTACCCAGGTTTCAAAGTTTGGGGGAGAAAGATGCACTTTCAGGCGAGAAAGATTTTTGTTTTTATTGTATCTTTAAAACAAACTGTATAAAAAAATTTCTGGGCACAAAATAATTTGGGGGACACTGCCCCTTAATGCACCCCGTGGTTACTGGCCTGTTGCACAGAAGTAAAATTTAATAGCATTGAACAAAAATGACAACATTAACAAGCATCAGTCTTAAATTACAAAATTCAAGATGCTTCGTGAAACCACCATTTCAACACGTCGCAAAAATTTTATGGATTTAAAGAACATTTTGTAAGTTCAGATCTGCGCAATAACCTTGCCTCGTAGAATCAGCCTGCTCCACCTGCGCCGCATACACGAGACGTATGCCGCACGTGGAAGGTCACCGGGTTAAGAAGCAAACGAGACTTATACAGCAAGGGTGGCCAAGCCTGCTCCATGTATGAGCCGCATATCGTAAAACCCAAGTTACAAAGAGCCGCAGCATAAAAATCTAAAAACACGAATTTATTTGCAAGCTACGCTTCTGTGACATCATAATTTTTTTGTAACTAATTGCAAAAGTAATACTGCACCGCAAGCTAGCTGCCACAGTTCCAGTTTGCAATATTTCTACACTTTGCAATAGAATTAAACAGTAAAAAACAAATGCATAGCTTTTCGGAAAACTCAAAGAGTTGCATGCGGCTCTTCGAACCTTTTGCATGCGGCTCGCGAGGCGCAGTTTGGCCACCCCAGTTATGTAGCAACATTCGCTGTCTGGTACACTTGCAGTTCCCACCGCAGTTGTATGTGGGGTAGGGGGGGAAGCAACGGCAATTATCACCACGCTTGAGCGGCCACGTTTACGGTTAAGGGTAGGGACAACGTAGCAATAAAGTACTCGTGACAAAAAAATGAAATAAATGACATTTTTCAAGGAATTTCATTTGCACGTCTCGGTCGCTAAGAACTCTCTTTTCAGGAACGATCGGCAGCAGTTGCAAAGCAGTGCCTCGTGCAACAGTAACTACGCACCCCCACTTTGCACCCCCTTAATCGCGCACATCCCCGCAACTGTGTTAACGACACTTCACAACATCCACGTTTCCAAAATTTGATCCTTATTTTCGGTGTACTTTTTGCGGACTTAAGAACGCTCCTTAACTTCCAACAGCGTTTCGCCAAAAAAAGCGATTTCGAGAAGGAGTTTGCGCTGAATCGTGCGCTTACAAATCGAAAAACCACACGCATTCTCACCGTGTCTGTAAAAGATGGATTCCCTGCTTCTGTTATAGGATGAATGCACAACAACAGCAGCATGAAAGCAATCACTCTTAATGGTTGCTCAAGCCACGGCTGGCTGATATAGTAGTCAACATAATCATCAACCTGAGAATAATCATTGAATATTTTTGAAGAAAGTGCACGTTTTTCTAATTTACTGCAGAACTTCAAAAGATGTATTCAAACTTCATGACAATCAATGACTTTTAATAAACCCACTTGCTCCACTACTGGATTCGCAAAATAACAAAAACATTGAAAAAAGAATACTAGTAACAAACTATAGGTACTCACTTGCATCCACATTGACAATACCAGTACACCAGAAATTCCTCCACACACAATGTCAGCTGGACTGTGAACACCCAAATACAGTCTACTTAGCAGTACTCCAAACGACCCTGAGTAAAAAGGAAAGATTAAAACATGAAAACAAGGCAGTCAGTTATTTGTAATGTGGCTCATGAAAAACAGCAGTTTAAAAATAGATTTTGAGAAGTATTACAAACGTTTCTCTAAGCAAGGTCAAATGGAGCTGGAGGTACNCATTANAATGTAGAAACATTTAATTGAGCTTATGTTTTGACTTCCTTGTAAATACAGTACAGGCAAATTTTGCTTATAACTAGCTACAGGCTGTTTTTTCTTTGTCATTTTTCAGTCATGGACTGAAATTTTTCAGTCATAGAACAAAGTTCTTTTCAAACTAAAAATAATTAAGTCAACTCGGTCATAATGTCTGAAAAGTTAGGCTAGCGAATATTGTTTCAGCGAGTTGGAATATTATTATGAGACAGATGACCAAACTGTCTAAGCGAGAAAAAAAAACAGGCCACAGCCATACAAATTCATTAGCATTGGCATTAAACAACTTACTTCTTAGCTAACGCATGCTGCAAAAAAGAATGTGCAAACTACAATGCACTTACACAGTCCAATTAAAGTGCAAATAATCGTCAGGGCCATGTTGCCCATCTCATAATGCAAAGTCGTGTACAACCAAAGATACCAGGGCAAAATGACTCCAAGCAACGAATGATGACTAGGAAGAGCCCTGTAGAAAACATGTGATTGCTTATTCGTTCGCAGTTTCATATTTTACACACATGGCAACACTGTTCAATAAGACATGCACTTTTAAAAGAAACATTCACAACAAATATTTGTGGTAAACAAAGGAAAAGCAAGATGACAGACCTTGCAGTTATAACCTAGCTTTCAAAATTGTGGTTTATCAAAGCAAAAATGCACACTTTCAGCTTGTACATTACATTACTGAACGACCTTGCAATTGCAAGCAGATTGTATGCTAACATAAATATAATGAAAATGCCATGTCCAAACACAGGAACTGGGCAAGCAATGACCTGATAGCAATCAATGTCAGGGACTTACTAGAAGGAAAAATCTGACAGGAATCAGAATGATTTTATTCTTTTTTACATCTTACCTGCCAGCTAGTTTAAAGTGCACTGAAACACTCAAAGCCTTAGCAATAATAGCTTTCAGCCTATAGAAACTCACCATGTAACCATAGGATTGAGTGTCAGGTATTTTCATTTGTACATTTTTTCTATTGTAAAGTCAGTGAAGTTACACCAATTAATTTAACTTGATCTTGATATTGTTGCAATGAGAGAGTCCGAGCAGCAAGTGCGCAAAACTTCACACTTTGGCAGCAAGCAACAACAGACATCACATGCTGTTATCACTCCATTATTGCTTGTTCGTGCCACACACAAATTGCTGCTTTTCTTAGTGCACATACTGTTCATGGTGTATAACGCATTTAACAATGTGCCTACTGAATGGTTGCAACAATACATTGCAAAAAACTAACTAACTTGCTAAACATTACAGGTGGCAATTATATCCATCTTGAAGTGATTGTTAGTACTGATGCGGTGTAAACCAATGACTACCATATATTTACTAATGTTAAACTTAAGCTTGTAACTTTGCACCTTAAACTCATATTGAGAAGTAGCTTACATGTATCTGCATCAGTTGCCTCAGTTTTACCAGAAGTGCAGTCACTGTATGTTGCTGTTAAGAAAGTTTTGCTCAAGCTATGGATCAACAAGGATACCTGTTTTTTGGCAAATTTTTCATAACCGCATATCCTGTCAAAACCTTCCCGCTGGGCAGTTGAGTCGCTCCCCCAACTGTCCCCTTCTGGCAGTTATCAGTATAGTTGAAAAGCCTGCCTTGCAATTGTCATAATGAGTTTATTAAGACAGTCTTGCGGTTGTCGCAAAAGGTCAAGTGTAGGCCTTGCGGTTGTTGCATAAGCGCAAAAGTTGGCCTTGCAATGTGTGAATGCCCTTTGTTTCCAAGCATAATTTTTGTTGCTTGCAAAATTTAAACCTACTAACATTCTCAGTGATGCTGTATTCAGAGATTTTTTATGTCTGCTTAAATCAAACCGAGCAATGCTCTGATGGGAGCTGCCTTTTACAAGATATTTTCTTGAGAATTTCGGGCCTAGCAATAGTTTCAATACTGCTGGGTTTCATATGCAAACAAGAACAATGTTGAAAAAATAAAAACACTAGTGCAATGCTTATTGCTTGCAAAATTATATGCCTACCAACAGTATCAACCTTGCGCAGTTGCAGTGGAAAAACTTTCCACTTTTCAGCTGGGTTTCTGCAGTTCAGCTAGGTGCTTAGGATGCATGTGGCCAATGGGTGGCATTACAGTAAAACACGTTGGGAGCCGGTGTATGATATACTTGTACTTTGAGATTCTGTGTGAGCCACGTTTCTTTCATAATAATAATATAATAATTCATGCATTTATAAAGCGCCGAAATCCGACATGTCGCTCTAAGGCGCTGAACAATGACGTTGCGGAAGTGACATGCAAAGCGAATTAAAAAAT
>JGI24158J21664_10001905_pt1 | contig 24444 bp, 14 predicted proteins | sample Ectturendosymbi3_FD_21664 | JGI IMG/M metagenome (IMG submission 21664) | reverse complement strand
GGCACTGCAGCAGCACCCAGGTCGAAGGTTAAACACTTGGATTGCAAACTTTCAAACATCATCTGCACGAAAACATCTAACGTCATTTCCACATGCGTTTCCGAAAGATCAAGATTCGCGTAATTTTCCTGTATGTCATGTACATCCCTGCAGAACAAGCTACATGATTGTCTGTCTTGGGCCAGCTGTGTGATTCAGATTCCGAGGAAAGACGGCAGCCCTAATGTTAGCTTTATCGAAAATTGTGAGGATCCTGCGTCTTGGTGCAAAAGTCTTTCAACAACTCAGAGAGATTTTCTAATCGCTAAAGGTCCACATAAGTTAAATTTAAATTATGAATTTCTCAAAGATGTGGCGGGCAGGAAATTTTAAATATGCTATTTTCAACGTAAATTATCTAATGGAGAGGTATTCCTAAGCTCATGGCTAGTGTTACTCAGCTGGAAAAATCGAATATTTTGCTGTAAGCTTTTACTGTAAGCTAACATCATTCCGATGCAGCGCTATCCATTGCTGGGTTTTCTGACTGGTTCAATGCTTGTATGCACAAGTGTTCAATGGTTTGAAGTTGAGCAAAACTGACGAATGTTTGCTCGTTGGATTCAACGCATCACTTTCCTCATTTGCCGCTACACCAAACTTGAATTGTGTTTTTCCTATTTGCGAGCGTACAAAGTTGGAAAAACCACTACTTCAAAGTCCAAGTACATGAACGTACAGGAAACCAAAAAAGCTGCACTGCGGCTTAACTAGGCAAGGGAAATATTGTAAATGTCATCCAGCACACTCGTTCTTGTTCATTCGCATGTTGAGCGGCTTTATGCTTCTATTTTATCTACCAAACTTTTGTGACATCACACACTTCATACAGATCAACTCCAATAATTGTCTTTTTTGATATTCATATAGGCCATTTTGCTGAAAATCTTCATCAAAAGGCCGTAGCACAGTGGACTGAACACGATGACTTCATAAAACCATTGCTCAGAGGGGCTCCGCGGCTAGGTCTTGCATTGGGTCCCGCGCCTTTTCAGTCCAGTCCTGAAGGTGTGGATGTAACAGCAAGAATTAAGGAAATTGAAAACAAGTCGCGAATATACAGTGGTGGGCTCAAAGTACCAGTCTTACCTATAGGACTGTGCTAGCCACTTGTCATTGTAAGAGGTCCATCGTAACTCACTATTACTTCAGGTGAAGATGGCTGGACTGGACATACTTTTCACTGTGGACGCAGAGTTACAGTAGTCTGCTTATTTATTTCATCCAAATATCTTCTATTGCAGTTACATGTTTTTAGAACTGAATGATTGCTTTTCTACTATTTTTTCCGTGTAACTCCCACAAGTTTTCGATTGAGTTAAAGTCATGGCGTTATTGTATCGTGAAGTGACCTCATACTTCAATGTGACAACTGATATTATATTATAAAAAAGCTGTCATTTTAAAAATAGTCTGGCATTTCGTTTTTTACATTAAAAAATCGTGTTTTTTTAATAGCATGGCATTTCAAATTATACAGAGAACGTTCGTGAAATTTCTCTGGACATGTGTTGAACAAGCTGTTTTGATACAAAATGCATTAATCTCATAAACAAAATCACAACTGTCTATTACTTGATTTGAATAATACGAATGACAAGTAACTTTTTTAAATCCGAAAGTTTATTGTAAAGCCTTGGTAATTTCCTTCTTTAAAACAAGTTTAGCAATGGAGCATAGGCTTGATTTGTGTATACGGTCCCTTCCTTTCTACACCAATAAAATGACCCAAAAACTCCGTGTATGATTTTCTTTTTGTGATGCTAGAGTTGTAAAGATGGAACAGAGTGATTCTTAACATGGAAGAAACTTTTTTGATTTTACAGTTAGGTAAAATATCAAACAAGCTGTTATCAGAATTCATCTAAAATGAAACCACCCCATGTGTCTTTCACATTTTTAGCAACGAATAGACAGAGTTGTAAAAGCTGCNCCCTGCTGCGATCAAAATTTGCCATTAGTTGCGNTCCACCAAACATTAAAATCTGAAAGATGTACTCCAATAAATATACACTGATGCTAGAGACATTTTGTCATCACGATCACTCTCCAGTTGTCAACCATTAAGCTTATCCGTAGCGTAGGACTGAGTTACACACCAAGTAACGGAAACGCATGTGGAAATGACGTTAGATGTTTTCGTGCAGATGATGTTTGAAAGTTTGCAATCCAAGTGTTTAACCTTCGACCGGGGCGCTGCTGCAGTGCTGTTTTGATAGACGCTGCACTCTGATACTGAAGCAGATGCTGTTCCTTCGCACAGAGCTAAGATAAACTAAGCGTTAAAATTGGGATTTGAAAGTCTCAAAAAATCGGTCAGTGGCTGCATGTGCTCGTCCACATCAAATCTATTCTTCTGAGAAATTCGCTGTCGTTGTTTTGAGTCATGCAGTCAATCCAGTTTCAAATAGTTATTATAAAAAGTTACCTTTGAAATGAACAACTTTGTTGTCGTTTGAGAAAAATTGCAGTGATTTGAAGTGCTACCAGTGACTAGGTGCAAAGTCATCGAACTTGTATGAAATTCAGTTGTCTTGGGATTTTCGAGATTTAGCTGTTGTCAGATGGATGTCTGTGTGAATGGGTCTTGGGCTAAGAGCAAATTATCTTACAGCTATCATTGCTCAAAGACTAAACACAAACAAATGATTTTAAATTTAGCTCTGTTGCTAGAACACTGTTAAAGCTTGTGCAAGTTTGTCGGTTTGGTTATTTCCAACTTTATGAAGTATTAGACTTTGAAGTACACAATACAATTCGTTTACAGTTCGCTTGTCATTTAAATGCTTTAGCCTGGATTACATGAAAACCACGAATGACCACGAATTTGTTCACTTTTCAAAAGTGAACATTTTACAGCAGTGACGAACACAGGCATAAATGAAGAGGATTTTATAAAATTTTTCTTTCAAGAATTTAGTGATATCGGGAACGACGAACAACGCAGTAAAGTGTCATCTTCTTAAACTTTCAAGGGTATTGACAACCTTTAATTTAAACCTTAGTGATTTCGTTGCAGTATCATGGATGATTATAATACCGTATTTATTCGATTCTAAGCCGCGGTTTATAAAGTTTTTTTTTCATCATTTTGTGCGGCTTACAATCAAGGGTGGCTTACATTTGCCATTTCTTTTCATTATCTAAAGGTATAGGTGACGCTCAATCTTTCCTTGGCTACGTTTTGTCGACCAAGGTCTCTTTTCGCATTCTATTCTCTTCAGCATCACGTACGCATCCGTCACAGGAGGGATTATGATGAACAGAAGGCAGTTGTAGTGGTGAAACATNATNACCAGGGTTGCCAAAAACGCGAAACGTACGAGTAAGCGAAAGTATCTCAGAGGCTTAGGTAACCTATGTTCAAGTGCGGTTTACATTAATTTTTAACGCCATTTCTTGCGGCCTACAATCAAGGCCGGCTAACAGTCGAACAGATACGGTGTGTTGGGCGATACAAGCTTTTTTATTTAACCTACGCGGTAAACAATGTATTTTAACATCTGTCATGACATGTCTAAATAGATTTGAAGTGTCCGCTCAAATATTCTATAGTGAGAATTCCAAGAAAAACTTCGAATTTTCGTTGACTGCATACGTTTGTGCAATTACTATAGAAAATTGTTTCAGCATCAATATTTGTTTTCCATGATCGCTGAGTGAATCTTGGCCAAAATATTCATGCTGCTTAAAGTCGGTTCGCATAGAGCAGGGGTCGGCAACCCACGGCCCGTGGTCCGGATCCGGCCCACCAAGCAACATCATCCGGCCCGCAGCCCTTTTACCAAATTGTAGTAAATGTATATGGCTAGCTTAGTGGTATTATATTTTATGAATCTGCCCTCCTTCCGCACTGTGCTATGAATGTGCTCTATGAAGCATTTTGGGCTTTCCTTAAGAACTGTGAAAATCAGGAGCTGGTCTGATTAAAATTCCTAAAATTCCCAAGATCTAACAACAGCAAAGGGCACGAAATCGTTGGTGGAAAATTAGTACGGCCTCCCATACCATGCAGAGTTTGCTTTTGGCCCGCGACCAGGAAAAGGTTGCCGACCCCTGGCATAGAGCATAGGCAGATTTTTGGAAAACTGTTTTTGCATAAGGTTAGCTTAAAAGTTTTGCATCAAAATGTTTTCTGCAAAGGAATTCCTTTTCAAAGCAGCAAATGCGTGAAGTTTTGTCGAAGAAAAACAACGCAATGCTGCTAGCAGTCATCACCATTTCCCTCATTTGTGGTACAGTAGGTACAAACTACAGTGGAGTTTAANTGAATTGTTTGTTTTTGGTTAACGTCATGATTCTAACAATAGAAGATCTTATGTTAAATTTTGAAGCCGCACTAAAACTAAANACAATTCTGTATTGCTCAAACGTAGCACGCATCCAATCAGTTGTTTATTGTGCAATCTGAATAACTTATAGCGCAGGCACAAAGCCAACATGTGGCGCTTACAGGCATGTGTGTAGGTGATTTTCTGCTTGGGATATACGACAATGGCACTACTGTTCTTTAAAATATTCTGAAAATTGTATTACAGACATAGCAGTAGCTCTCCAGATCCGGGTGCATAGCTAGAGCAAATTTTATTGGCTTAATTTCGCTGAAGGTGAAAACAGTCGATTTTGAGATGTTCCACATAATTTTGTTTAAACCATTAGCGATTTTTTGTTTGTGTTTCAGAACTTCAAATTGACTCCAAAGTTATGCAAAAACATATAGTTGGTAGGGTGTCTAAGCACATAGAGTGTGTACAAAAAATAGTTCTCCGGGAACGTTGTGTCACTCTTAATTACTTACATTAGAACAGCGAAATCTAACAAGCCGCAAATTGCTGGCAGCGATAAGACTTCCAAAAAATTTTTGCCTTTATTAAATCATTCTAACGTAAAACAACAGTTCGGAGTTAAGAACCTTATGGGCAGTAACCTTATGCTTCACACTTGCAATATCATAGTCAACTTTCGCGCATTATTGTTTTTCGATTATTATCTCGTAATGCTGATTAACCTTTTATTATCTTACTGAGCAACGACTTTTACATGGGAAGTATTACCTGTTGCGCAAGCCGTCTTCTCGACCGTGCACCCTGGCTTCCGTAGCAGTGGCACACTGCATTAATCGTCCTTCCCGTAGTTTAGCTTTTCTAGGTTGATTAATTATCAGCTGCTAGTACTTCCTGTGTAATAGCATTGCTCGATATTACCGGTACAAGATAGACATTAACACGATAAATTTGTAAATTTACTATAAGGCCGTTTACGGATAATCTGAAACATACATAAATCAATACGACATCAAATGCACAGCGTAGTAAAGAACAGAAGCACCAATAAGGTGAAAAAGTCACGTTATCTCAGAAACGCAAGCACTATTTAAAGAAATATAGAAATCAGAAAATATTCCAAGAGAGAAAAAAGGAGACAAATTCAGGGATGCATAATCTAAAGGAGTCCAAAGAGAGCTCACTTTAAATTTCCGACGGGCGACAAATTAAAGGCCTGGAAAAACCAACAGTCAACAATTCTTTACATAGATTTGCCGGGTTCGAAATTTTGAAAGAACTCTTTTCTCTGTATCAGATAAATTAATGAAAAACGAATCTTATCAATGCTGAACTCTCGTTGTAAGAACGTCATAACGTGTATCCTTTTTGTTAAAATAATCCAACCTGAAATATTTTCGTAGAACAACGACTGCCTTTTGTGCCGGACCATATAAAGATATCCTTTTGCAGAGGTTGCTACAAATCAACAAATCATATGCAGTGGTACCAGTTCAACCTTATCATGCGCGCCCCATGAAGTGATTTGGATTGAAAAAGCACTTTACGGAAGAATTAGAGTCAATACGTAAGTGTGTTTTAAAGGAGCGCACCAAATAGAAACTTTTTTTCAACGGAGGTGATTACATTGACAATGTTTGCGTGCAACCGACCCTTAACATTGGGATTACCACTTTGCCAAATGTATCCAAGTCTTGTATAAAAGCATAAACAAAAGTCATTGAAATGTTTCAAACAATTGGGAAGCACATTGCGAATATAAACAGTTTTAAATAAATTGTGAGCACCTCTATTCGAGAAGAAACCTTGGTAAAAGTAAAATTATGTCCAGAACAACAAATACCCGGCGAGTAAATAAATTTCAATACAAAGGTTAATCTTTATTCAAAGAAAATATCCTGCCTTCAAAGAAATTTTTTTCTGCAAAAATTTTTGTTGTTTGATTGTTCGTATGATCTCAATCTGGAGATTATGAAAAAATAAAAAATACAATTGTGGGACCAGTTGCATGATAGACAATTGTGCGCATATCTACTTGCAGCCTGTGACTTTGTTCTGTATTAAAGAGAAAAATGGATGTAGCCTTAGCGTGGAAGAAGGGAATTACTTGACACATAAGCCAGAGCCGGATTAAAAGATAGTGGAGGCTATGATGTAATTCATAACGTCATGGTTTGTAAAATTTATGTTTTCGCTATTTCGTCATATTCTCGTTTGCATTTTCTTGTAGTCGAGAATGTGTTTACCGTATTTACTCAATTATTAGTCGCCCTTGATTGCAAGCCGCACGAAAGGGTGTTAAAAATTAATGTAAGCTAACTTTTAGCGTAAACCTCACTCGAACATAGGTTACCTATACCTCTGAGATACATTCGCGACATTCGCATACTAATGCGTTTCCCGTTTAATCGGCAACCCTGGTGCTGGTGCACAGGGGTGTAACTAGTGTGGTCAAAGGGGGCACCATTCCCCTGGCGCCGAATCGCTACGGGGGTGCCGAATCACTTCGGGGGGCGCCGAATCACTGTCGAGGGAGCATAAAGATTCCAACAGTGTCACAAATACTTTCTTCAATACAGTACATTTGCTTCCGACAGGTCTCAGGCAGGGACGCCGGAACAGCGGTAGGGCAGGGGGCAGTAAAAGAATTGGCGCCAATAGAAGCTTGTAAAAAACAAACAAATCGTTACCGATTATGCTTGCTTTTGCGCAGTAACAACGTTGATCTCAAAAATAATAGCAGAAATTATAGAAAACCATTATGAACTTTTATGGTGCGTGAATAGCTGCAATAAATTTATTTCAAGTCAATCTTCATAAACCACAAAATTACGTATGACTGTGTTATGAAGAGGCACCTCCCCCACCGCTGCCCCCTTTTGAAAGGGCAGGGAGAAATGGGAAATAAACCCGTCATTTCACCGCTCTCCGGCCACCCTGAAATTAACTATGATGGTGTTATGTAAAGGTACCTGCGCCCCCGTTGCCCCTCATTTCAAAGTGCAGGGGGCAGTGCCCCCGTTATGCACCCCCGTTCCGGCGTCCCTGGTCTCAGGTTAGAACATGGGGACGCGAAACTTGCTTCTTGCCCCGGACGCCGTCTAACCTCGTTACACCCCTGCTGGTGCAGTATCAATGATGATTACACCACTACAACTGCCTTCTGTTCATCATAATCACTCCTGTGGCGGATGTGCACGTGATGCTAAACAAATCGAGTGCGAAATAAGAGTTTGCTCGACAAAACGTAGCCAAGGAAAAACTGACCGTCGCCTATACCTTTCGAAAAAGTAAAGAAATAAAAATGTAAGCCGCCCCTGATTACAAGCCGCATGAAATTATGAAAAAACTTTATAAGTCGCGGCATAAAATCGAATAAATATGGTACTCAACTGCACATACAGTTAGCTGCGAGAAGCGTTTATAATATTAACACTAGAGCAGGGGTCACCAACATGGTTGCCGCAGGTCGTTCGCACGGACCACGTGAGTCGCCCTCTGGCCTGTTCTGACAATAGCATAAACATGATCACATTAATGAATATCTTTATATTTTATTAATGATAACATAATTTAAGACAAATTGAGTAAATTTTTATTTCAAAAGTGTGTCTTAAATTTCACGGTAGCCCTTCGCATGGATCTGTACCAAGAAGTAACTCTCAGTTTCAAAGAGGTTGGTGGCCCCTGCACTAGAGTGATTCTTACTAAGAAAAAATATTTCCACAGGCTAGAGAGTGACTCGGCAAGAAACAGCATTCACCCAAACATTAAGCACAAACCAGAGATTGCAAATAAAAACACCAGAAAAATAACATGTCAATATGGCCAGCCAGACTGAGTGTAGCTTCGAAACTTATGTCGTTATTTTCACTTACATTTTCAGGTGCTCTGGTTAACGACACTGCTTTAACGCTGCTGCTTGAAAGTTTTACTGAAAAAAAACGTTTCAATCGCGGGTTTTAGCTAACACTGCCGATTCTTGCACTTTTTCTCCTTTGCGCTTTTTAGTTGCTGATGGCAATACAGATTTCAGCATCGCGCTAGCTAAACACTGCAATCTCGTTTTCTGCTCTTTCATTCTACAAATAGACTGATTAAAACCCTTTCTGACGGACCACGCAATAACGGGTGGGTTTACTGGTGTAAATGGCTTGAGTAACTTCATATGCTTCGTGTGTTTATGATGTAACTGTAACACAGGGGTAGTAGCCATGGGAAGAAAAGTGTATTTTCACTATAAGTTACCCTTTATGACAAAACAAAGGTCGCAGTTTGGCTGCCGCTACCTCCAGACGGTACAGGAAGTTACGGGATCATTGATACTAAACAGCAACCACATCAAGACTAGCTTTCGAGACATTTGTGCAGTAGGCGTGAGCGTGATGCATGTATAGATAATCATACCTATGCCAAAAAAGCGATTATCAGGAAAAGCTATAAGCAAAATTCAAATATATTTGCATTGAACTAAACCGAAAATGTTTACATTCAGTAGTGATTAATAAAAATGGCTGAAAATCAAATTTGCAGAGAAATCATGACTGATACTTAATACAACATCGGATTATAGAGTTGCGTTCTTGTATCTCTTCTGAATGACGACAATTTTTCAAACGAGTATTTTATTTTAAACAAATAAGGGTCATCACGAAGGGCCCCCATGGAGCGGAGGGCCCGGGGCAATTGCTCCCGTTGCCCCTCCCCCCTTAATCCGGCCCTGGTGCAGGGGGTGCAAGCGCACCTCCAAAATTTTTGATTTCGTGAAAATCCGGCAAAATGTGTTAAAGGGCAGTTTTTCCACAATTTTTCCACAGGCTAATCCCCTACGCCGGTTAAGAACACAATAAGTTTTGTATGGTTGTTTTATCTCAGTTGGTTTTGTTCACTGGTGAAAATGAATTTAGTTTTTTTTATAATCCCGCAATAACTCAACACAAAGGCGGCACAGTCGAACCATTCAGCAAATTGCTTTTAAGAGTTGAAAATTGATGCAAGGTTTATGCAGTACATGTATATCATCACAGAGAAGTTTGTTTTTGTTTGACGGAATGTTGGTCTACCTTCAGACGGACCTAAACGTTCGAGGGACTTTTGTTAGAATGTAACATGCATAACGATAGTTTCAAAAGCATACCATGCTTGATTTGCAACGCACATAGAGCAATCTGCATAGCTGTAAATCATGATCGAAGATGTAGATTGCTGCTGAACAGCCCTTGCTATTATTTCACCATTGTCCAGGGTGCACAATATCACGGTGGACTTGCCCCAACTGTTTTTCAGAAAATGGCCGTAAAATTAAAGTGAATGTTATTGAAGAGGTTTTTGTCTGATAGCACCAACGGTTATCTTCAATGACTTTCACAGGATGTAGAAGACAGATTGCAAGTGTGAAAAACAGTAGTTTACTAGGTTTGTCACTCAAGTGTCTGAAACCGGCAAGTAGTTGCCTAAGCTCAGAGCGAAACAAAAGACTTGCTTTTTGGGCGAAATCAGCCGTAGCTTTGTTTGTATAGGCGCGCTTCGGATGCATGGATTACGTGAAATCGATTTCTTATTTTTAAACAATTTGCTGACTGATTCGACTACGTCTCGTTTGAGGTGACTTATTGTTGGAATGTGCATATGCGCAAGTTGCAAAGTTGTAAAAGCAAAGCACGGCAGATAGATCCTCGCAAGATTATAAAGCAAACCGAGGGCCTTAAATTCTTGCCATAATTTTTATACGTGACTTTATCACAATCTTGTGAGGCTTCGCTTTTTTTGTAAGATTTTTTAGACAATTATTGAAGTACTTTCTGCGATTGTGCTTGGACAACGTTGCAAAGAAACGAAAACATTTTGTGACTTTACGTTGGCAAATTATGGAAATACAAGTAAAAGTTCAAATGTCAAGTTTGATTTATCCTAACTGGTGACGGTGTCTCTGTACTCTGTTGATATCAAAATGTAAAGCCATTGCAGCATGACGTACCTCTCCCCGAATATAACAAAATGACTGGCTTTTTGGGAGATATCGCAAGAGAAAAACAACGAACGCTGTAATTTCTAGCAAAGACAAAGATGTAGTAAACATTTTTAATTTTTTAGTATCTCTTACACTGTCTGGGGGCATGGTCGGTTGGTGCAGCCTTCTGAAGATATTTTGTGCTTACCAATTAAATTTATTAGCAAAAACATTTTAATACCTGCATGCGTCTTGCCCAAAACGACAGGCAACCTAAATTTGAAGTATGTGGAAACGATTAACAGTGTAATAAACTAACAATTTGTAATGGTATTATCAATTACGGTCCTCGAAACACACGCTTAGGGCCACAACAATTTGTTTAGGTCGCCTGATCTCTTTATGTAATGGGGCACTTAAGAGAATGAAATGTGTGTGCAAATTTTGTTTGCGTGTTTTTACGCCGAATGTTACGCGAAGAGTTGTTTTCAGATGCACTCGTCCATCAGATTTCTGTCCCTTTTCCATTGATGCTTCAAGAAAAGTTCAAGTTCTGTGCGACTGCTTCCCATCCTGTACCCTGAGTGCAGATTTATACTCGCTTAAGATGAAATGCTATTATCGTCCAGGTCATGTAGATGTCACTTACAAATGCCTCAGTGGAAGTAAGTGGATGAAACAACTGACTGACGTCCGTTTTGCTTGACACATAATAAAGAAATGTGCTATTTTGCGTTTGCCAAGTGTTTAAATCGTTTCTTAGACAATATGTTAAATTTATTCAAAAGTAGTAAAGTTAATTTCATAGTTTTACAAATCCGCATTTCTTTGCTGATTTTATATTTTATATTATAGATTGTCGTCACCGCAGGTTTATGTCTGTTTTAATTTTGATAGCCTTGTCTCTGTTTTTACTCCAACATTCTTTTTTGTATGATACATCCGCTGATATCAGTTATGGTTTGTTTTGTTTCAAAGTCAAAAATTTTTGATTTTTTTGTTTGCTATGCACTTGTTGGCGTAACCAGTCAAGCAGTTGTATTCAGAATGATTCTAAACGAAAACTGATACCATGAATATCAATGACAATAATCTTCTAGCCAGATTGAGTGCTGGCACAATGTGCAAAAACAAATGTCGTTCAACTGTATCAAGCGTCTCACTATGTAAAGCACCAGCTGCACTATAGATTTGGCCGCAGATGTCATTATGAAACAGTTTTGAAGTTTTTGCTTCATCCTTTGATAACGTGCAAACGAGCACAGATTATAGTGTTCTATATTTCTCTCAAATAATTTTTTATGCTGAGTGACGATAGTACTAGAAATATTGCAGAACAAATTTAGATCTTACAATTTTCATTCACAATTGCAGGAAATTAATAAAGGTCAGCGCAATAGAATTTTCTTCGATAAATGCACGTATAAAATTTCGAATAAACTTATTTTCGAATTAATCATAAATGATTTTGAAAAAATGTCAAAAATATCAAACCTTTTATATTTCGAAGCACAGATGCGATGCAAAGCCTATATAAAATGTTCCTTAGCTGACAGGCTTAATGCTCCTAGCTTCATCAGGTGAAGGAGATGTACATCACATTTGTCTTGATGTCTCTTAGCTAGTAAGAACTTTTCTACAGAACCAGACACTAGATGGTTAACCTTGAAACGAGCTAGGCGCGGCGCTGCTTTCTCATGTTGGGTGGACGCCACCAACAGAANGAAACGTCTAGCTCTTTGGTGAGCAACAACTTGCGAAAAGGCAGGTGGACATGATGNTAGTGGAAAAACAATTACCAACGAAAAATAGTAAAGAAATGTTTGAAATAACAAATAATAGAACAACCCAACACTTGCATTTTTTGACACTTATAAACTATGAAATTGAAATTTTCTCCTGAGCTTAAAATGTCAGACACGAAATTATCAAATAAATGTAATGTTTTACTGAAAACCTTTGTTATCACATCCTAACAAGCATGTTGTCAGTGACAGCAATGTCTTCAAAATTTAGCAAAATATACATTAATGCAAATCACTGCAGACTAAAGCATGACTTTCTTCAAAATGGCATGTAATTCAAGCTTGTCTAAAACATTGTAAAGCATGTTATTGCAACCAAAAACTGAGTAAGGTATGAACTTTTTTGGTGAAATATAACTTTTCATGCTTTCCGTTTTTTGATTTTAGACATACTGTATCAGCAAAAACATTGCTGTGTTTTCTTTGACTGAAAAATGGTAGGAATTTTTGGTTTCAAGCAAACCAAGATTGTTCAGTTTCGTTTATTCCTTTTAAATGTCTTAGGCAAGTTTGAATGCACATTTTTCGGATTATGTGTGTGCATCTTTTGGGGTACCTTGTACCAGGGGCGTGGCGAGGTTAGATGGCGCCTGGGGCAAGAAACAAGTTTGGCGCCCCCATGTTCGAACGTAAGGTCGTTTGGGAGTAAATACAGCTTACCGTACTGAAGAAAAAACTTACAACACTGTTGGGATTTTTCGGCTCCCCCCAGTGATTCGGTGCCTGGGGTATTGTTGCCCCCTCGTTTCGTCCCTAGTGTAACACTTCACAACAAAGTGCGCAAATTTGCAGAGCCCTGAATGTCGAACTGAGAGATCACAGCTACGTTAGGTCGGCCATGTATCCAAAATGCTCCACAAAAGACTGGCGAGACAAGTCCTGCTGGCCTAACCCACTGGAAAGCGGCCCAGAGGTCGTCCAAGCCCAAGGTGGAGTGACTGCATCTCCGACCTTGGTTGGTCCTGCCCTGATGTAGAGCCAGCCGAACTACTTGAAATTGCTGTTGACCATAAGCTGCTCCAAGTCTTCCCAAGGATGTTGCCCCGCGACCTCCCTAGAGGAAAAGCGGGCATGAAAATGAATTAAACGAATAACATTTACGTTATTCAGTTTATTCACCGGTGTTTAAAGTGCTCAGCTAGCAAAGGAAGAATTTTCTTAGACGGTTAGAATTGATTAATACCAACGTAGAGACAGACAGAAATGATTTGGGGCATCGCGGTCGCGACTTCGCCTGGAGCCTCGCGTTTATTTAATCCGGCCCTGCTTACAGAGGCCCCTCACTGGTGATTTCTAAATAATTTTTTTCTAAAAATGATTTTTGATTTTCTTAAAAAATTTTTAAAACTTGATTTTCTAAAAAAAGTATTGCCCCTATGCAGTAAACCTGAAAAACTGCGTGAATGTGTGTTCCATTGACTTTCATCATGTCCATTCACTTTTACGTGGTGGACGTTCTTCACTTTCAGAACCAAAAAGTTGTATATTTATTGGCTCTTTGTTGGCGCTCCTTTTACCCTAGTACCTTAGGCATCCGTCTAGTTTGTCTAAAGGCAGCGCCTGCACTGATCAGGCGATATTATTCCAAGTAACAGCGGCAGGTACTGCTCCGTCTCTAAATTACAGGACAGAAAAGGATACGGATTGACAAAAACTTCACTGAGTTCTAGTGTTTCATATTTCAATTTGGGGGGATGAAATTTTGTTTGGGGGTTTAAGCTCTGAATTTTGGGTCCCCCGTGACAGCGTGGCCCCCAATTGGAGGGTATGGAGGGCGGATGTCACGGTTGTGGTTCCTGATTTCGAGGGAATTCAGAGTAAAGGAATATATTTATGAATTGGAACAACTTGTTCAGTGAATGTAGCGAGTACATGTGGTGCTGATTTGTATGACATTAGTCGTCGCAAACCTTCAAGAGGCTCCCCCGATTTAAAATAGCCTAGGGCTCCGAAAATAAAAATTCACCCTGTTTGTACCCCCCTTTCAACGCCGAGAACGAGGGTGGACAGCCACTAACATGAAATGCGCAAAACCAAACAAGCATTTCGCGCATCCATCGGCGCGCGTCATCAACAACCGAACTCGGGATTTAGGCAGAAGGGCCCATTAGAAAAATTTGTGACAGTCTCCCCAACAAGCTATCCACAAGCGGAAGTCTCACGTTGCGCCCACAACGCATCTGCTGAGGCCAATGAGGTCGATGAAGGTGGCTTCTTCTCTGGAAGACTTGATGGCCTTGCGAAAACGGCAATCTCGCCATAAGATAGTGAATGGTAAGTGTAATACTAATATCAGCCAAACAATATTCCCTGGATGTTGTTGACTTCTCTTTGACTAAGTGTCGTGGTTCTAAAACTGTTGAGCTGGGCGAGGCATGGAAACTCTTTTACTCCGGCGTTGAGCCAGAAAAATTTTCCAGGCTGGAGTGGATATACTTGTAAGCCCTCAGCTGGCAAACTATATTGATGACTGGATCCAACTAGGAGGAAGCGTGTGCATATTGATGTCGACGTTCTTGGGCCGCTATCAGTGTTTGACACAGGTATACTTCCGAAACTCAAGAAAATTGTACCCGGATTCGTGAAAGAAATTAGTGATGCTCTGTAAAAGGTTAAGACTAACCAACCCACGATCCTTTTGGGAGACTTTAATGCACACGTTGGGAACAATGCCGGGGAACGCACAGCGCCGGATTAACAAGTGGCAAATGTAGCAATTGCTACGGGTTCCGCGCTTTTGGGGCCCCGCGGTCCTTTGTGATAAATTCATTCTTTCTCATATGCAAGGGCAGATTTTAGGATTTAGATACCCGAGGCAAACTCTCAAAAAGAGGACCCTGTATTTTATGCCGAAACTTTATTCGCTTGAAGCACGTTACATTTTCATTTTGTCTGGAAATTTGCTTCTTCGTGAAATTCTATTTCACATTGTAAATTTTTTGAAATCATTTGATTATATAATGTTCTTTCTCTACATATTACAGGTGTTTAGGGGCCTCTTTTTGCACATTTACACATAAATTTTGCTTTATGTTCCCAAACATATGACTTGCTTCACAGCCTATTAAATGTGCCTTCGGAGCAGGCTTGGGTGATTAGTTTGGCTCGGGGGCCAAATTGAGAAGGACGCACTTAGAGGAGGGCCGTACCTCTAATTTGATCACAAAATAAACAAATAGAATAAAAACAACAATGGTACACAGAAAAGGTTTGCGTAGAGATGGACAAACTGTGACGATAGAAATAGAAGCATATTTCGCTTCAAGATAGCCTGAACACTAACATTCACTGTGATATGTTCGAGAAAATCTCAAGATTGAAGATTTTTCCTACAATTCCGCGGGCCACTGAAAATTATTTGGCGGGTCGCAAGTGGCCTGCGGGTTCGTAATTGCCCACCCGTTCTCTAGACTGATTAATAAGCTTTTAAACAAAATATTGCAAAATGAAAGTTCGCAACTTTCAAAAGTTTCAAAAGAAAAATAGTGACCCACACAGCACCTCTCAAAAAGATGGGCCCGAGGCGACCGCCCGTTCGTCTCCCCTAATATCCACCCTTAATAATATTTATGGAATATTTTCAGTCCAAGAATTCACTATTTTGCTAACTTTACCATAAGCAATTAAGCGTAAGTTTTCAGCTTAATGCTTCTATATTAAGCCAGTGGCGTATCTACGGTATGACAGGCATGGCTCGTGCCATGGGCGCCACTTTGCTGGGGGCGCAAAATCTGCTTGGCAAAATTGAAAATTTGTGGCTTGCAGTTTCTTCAATCTCTATTTTGCGCCCCATACAACGATTAACTGCACAACTGCATCAGTACAGCATGTCAGCGCCCTCCTAATGCAATAATTCGGGAGTGTTGCGCCACCAGTAAGCATTGTAACAAACCCTGTTATTGCAACACAACACAACAGTCAGACATGACAGAACAAGAACGCTCCCTTGCAATATCTACAAAACCTCACTACTTACGCAACAAGAAGGGCTTTGTTAGTCAGTTCGTGCCGATGCGTTTCAGGCAAGAGGATGTTAGTCAGAACGTGGTTGTGACGAGTTTAAGTCAGTGTTTTTGAGAATGTGACTGCTACGCAAATAACTGCTCTTAAGCTTCCACAGATTTACAAATTACTTGAAACTACTGCGGCCCACTCGGACTTCACGAAATTTCTTCGATGGCCGCTAGTGTCCGATGAAAGGCTGAACCCTGGGTTGTTAAACTGTGGAGCGTGAAAAGTTTGCAAGGGGGGTGCGGGTATGACAGCGACATATTTCTGAAAAGCAGGATAATGGCAACTGACTTGTTCTGTTTTTTGTATTTGATATTGAGGATAAGTGAGGCGCGAGTATTAAGGACTAACGCCAAAGGGGGCGCACTTGAAAACGTTTAAGATCTCTGGGCTAAACACAATGCCCCAGTCCATAAACTAAAGAGAACCATAGTACTCCTCGAAACATCAGCAGTTAGTATTATTACCGTACTAGCTGAGCAAAAAATGTTAACTCATGAACAGTGTTCCCTCTAAGAAAATTCTACACTGAGCAAATGTTTGTTTTGTTGCGCACTAAGCGCATGCAATTGCACATAAATGATCAACCATCCAGACGTACAGTGAAGCGTTCCAAGCGTTTAAAGGGCTATGCGATGGTGAGCGTCCGCGGGGGGCAAAACGGGCATTTCCCCGCCCTGGAACTTGGGACCAAGAACCACAAATTTCCCGAAAATCTGAAGTCAGCAACTTAATTCCGATTAATTGATTTAATTCTTGCAATAACACTTTATTTTCCGGTATGGCACTCATACTGCTTTAAGAGCCAGGTTCACACTGTTGTGGACAGTGTCATGCAGTGATTGCTTTGTCTGCAGAATCGCGTTGCGAAACTTGCGAGCGTATTGTTCTACTATTGATCTTTGTTGCGTAAACAATACGCAATAGTTGCGCGTTTTTCNGAAGTGACTGCTGACGTCAGACACTTTTGGCAGGTAATGCAGGGAAACACTGACTGCTGATAGCGTAAGACGCGTAGTTTTATACTGTGTGAAAAGAAGCATGAGTGAATCTGTAGCAATGCTTTCACAAGTTTGAAAAATCCATTATTAGTGTGCAGGCCCGTGAGTAGGGGGGCGCAAGGGGCGTGGACCCCCTGGAAAAATGTGTTGGACATTATTGAACATAGTTGAAAAAATTTGGGCCTCTCTCAGAAAATTCTTCGCCACCCCTATTGTCCCAAGCTGGCTGCGGGCCTATTAGTGTGCGATTGTGAGTGCGAGCAAGTCCGGAGCGAGCCTTCCATGCGCCCAAGGCAAGTTTCATTTTCAGCGAACCCTCATAACGACCTTTTTGCAAAATTGCCTACCGACTGTAGTTCATAAACGTAAACATATGCTTTTCTGCACATAAATTGCGGGTGAATCGCAGGCAGAGTCAACTCCACTACCCATGAAAAGACCTTTCCCATTGTACATATGGAGTAGATATTACGCCACCACGTTGGTTATGTTGCGTGACAGCTAGAATCCGTTTGGTTAAAAAAGGATGTGTGTCCTTTAATCAAGTTTCATTGGTTAACTAGGCTGTTAACTCCAATAATTCTGGGGTTTCGACAATGTTCCCAAATTAACTACGCTGGATGGCTGAAACATAATTTAGTCAGGGCTTTGACATGAAGGTACTCTGGTTAAATTGGCGGAGAAAGCAATATCAAGCTATGAAAGTAACAGTGATGGTGATGGTAACCTTAAATTTTTGAAGTGAACTTGATAAAGTATGGCGGGGAGGGCATGCCTTGCTGGCCCTGACAGCACGTTATTGATAGATTTGTAAGCATCCTAGGCAAAATCTATTCAAGCGCCCACCCCCCCTATAATGAGATCCTTACTTTACATATCATCACGTTGTACATTACGAAAATAAGGACGTATTTGTACATTAGAAAAGTTGATTAGATGAATATATGAAATTGAAATTAATAACAAAAATATTGACCCCTATGCAGCAAACCTGAAAATCTGCACGAACGTGTGCTTCATTCTCTTTTATCGTGTTCATTCAATTTTACTTGGAGGTTCGTCACTTTCAGAACCACATAGTTGTATATTTTCTGGCTCGTTCTTGGCGCCCCCTTTGGCCTAGTACCCTAGGCAGTCGCCTCGCCTAAAGGTAGCACCGGCACTGAGTGTGACCAATGTGCCTGAGTGAATAGCTTAATCAAGCTACGGTTTTGCAGGCATATTTTCACACAGTATAAAACTACGTAGCTTGTTAGAATACGTCAATGAAATTCTTGTGCGATTACGTCTTAATTGATAAGGTTTATTTCTGACTTCTGAGTAAGTACTGAGTGCTAAGCTACATTTGCCGCGGCGGGTTTTCGTAATTCATCTGCTCAATTTAGCAAGTCCGCTTGGTGTTCTAATTTCAGTAAGTTCTAAGTTGTCCGATAGTCGTGTCAAGACACGAAAGTGTTGTTTGAAACAGTTTTTCGAGAGTGTCTAACTTTCTTGCTTTNGCACCGCTAATGTTGATCTGGTCATTGATTGTTCTTAAATTATGACATACTTGNAGAAAGTGCTCGCAAAAATGGATATATTAGGTAGTTTTTGAAAAGAAAAAGCCTTTCTCATAGCCGAAGTTTAGAAAACAATTTAGACAAANGATTTCAGAAGTGAGTTCTGTTCAACCAGCACAGACAAATNAGAAAACCGCAGACAGTCACTGATTGTTCAAGTCTTATTCAGACTCAGCAGTCTGGAGTTCACAACGATAGCGATACGGTATTTATGCGCCAATTCAGCAAAATCTGAAACGGTTACAGAAAGTACACCTTTGCGGCAAAATAGTGTACACCTCCATTTGAATAAGATTTCAAAATGTATGCGAATGGAACGCGTGCTTTCTTGAGGCATTTTCTTTGTCGTGTAGAAACAGTAAACAGTTTGTGAACTTCCATTTGCATTGAAACGTCAGCAACCTGAAAATGATAAGCAAAATGTCGACGTTGACCCCCTGGAAAAATTTCTGCGGACGCCCATGTATGCGATATATATACAGTATCAAATTTGAAATATGTGCGCGAGGATGAGATTTCACTGCTCCAGTTGTCTGGTGGTACTGCGCGTTTGAGCACCTTAGAGGGAACACTCCTCGTGAACGAAGAGATGAGCAGCTTTTTCTGTCAAGTGGTTTGGCTGTCACACGTTCAAATGTGGTGTTGCTCTCGTGCACGTAGCTTATTGTACCATCCAAATTTGATGTGGTTCGGTTAAAAAAAATTATCGTTCGCAGTTGCAATATGTCATGTGACTTTTTTGCAAGGCTTACAATTTGGTCAGCCAATACAATATAAAAATATGTATCGTTTTTATTTGAATGTTTTTATAATCTTTACAACAAAAAGAAATGAGTATAAAAGTATGTTATGGTCATTAAGGACAATTTACAATTGTATTTGCTGAAACGTTTGAAACAAAAACAAACATACGTTTTCTGTTTCAAAATATTCACCTGCTTCATAGTTTATCTTTCGAAAAAATTGTGCCTATATCTAATATTTAAATTATCAAAAAGGGCGCACATTTAAACTTTGCCATGGGCGCCATTTTGGATAGATACGCCACTGCATTAAACTGGTGTGATTTGAAAATAACAAAATGTTATAGTTATTTGTAACGTTATGAGACCAGCCGAGCAATGAGGCCATATTGCCAGATATTGCTTGATTGTGCTTTCATCACATTGACCTGTTCTATAAGCTACGTTACCTTTTTGGTACTTTCGAAATGATTTGTCCAGTGGTGTCAAACCTGAGGTTTACCCCCAGATCTGGGGTTTTAATTGCTGTTTTTGGATTTTTCCTCTGAATATCTGGGGTTTTTAGCGTTTGACTGCGTAGCGGTAATTTAAGATAGGGTATGATTTACCCTACTTCTCACTTTTAGTCTCATCTTTCTTTTTCTTTTTTTCATCAAGGAACCCTAAAGTCTTCAGTTTAACTGATTAGCAAGCAACTGACACCGCATAAGCTGTAAATATTAGCAAGGCGCAATGAGTTCATGTGACAGAGATACTGTATTAATGTAGCAAGCCCAAAGCAAAAGAGTAAGTGGTACACAGCACTTTGATGGTAGAATAGGTGAAAGATCCAAATCTCAAAGGTTAGGTCCAGAAGGACACTGGGAATGAAGATTTAAGTGTTCTAAAATGTTGCGAGATCACCGTCAGAACTGCAACATGTCCATGTTACTGGGATATAATAATTTCGAAAGACACAAAAGTTCATTAGCGAATTTGCAGTATATATTCACTAGCACGTTTTGTGACTTAATGGTGCCCAGATATAGTAGATAGTAGAAAGATTCATCTAATTTATGTCTACATGGGATTTTCTGTTCAACCCTGCGTTTTTGTGAAAGTCTATATGGAATTGTTGAAAAAGTCTGATTGGCAGCCCTGGNTTTGGCCTCTATTCACTAACCATTGGCTAGAGTATTCCGAGTCTTCTTTTACAAATGTGAGAAATGATTTCAGCATTTATTTAACCATCGTNGTGACCAACTGCAGTGGAGAACAACCATTTTCTAAACTTATGGCGGTAGATTGAACAAAGGATCACCATTAGATAAAACAAACCGATCAGCCTGATTCTAAAGAGTATAGAGTATGAACTTCTATGAGAAATAGACCCTACCAGTATCATAAACCAAATCGCTATGCCAAAATCTAGAAAATGCAATCATAAGCAGTAGAATCCTGCTTTTGACAATCGACTTCAACATTTATACAGAGATTACACTGTCTAGATCAGCGGTTCTCAAATTTCCATGAGCCGTGGCCCCCTTCTAAGTTGACTGGTTAATATATCGTGACACTTGGGTTATGAAATNTTACGGAAAAGCTGCCTAGTGAAGGCCTCTGCTCGTGGCCTCCAAGGGGGCCGAGGGCCTCGTTNGAAAAAACTTGGTCTATATCAATGGTTATCAANCGGGGGGAAGCCTCCCCAAGGGGCGCCAATAAATTTCCNCGAGTGCGAACCCTTACNAGCTCAACAACATGGGAAGTTTGATTAATAAAGTTATCAATAAATACATTTGTTTTCACAACTTATTTAATGTCAAGGGGGAGAAACAAAGGACAATTACTTAAGGGTTCGTCTTGGAGAAATGGTTAAGAACCACTGTTATGGATATAGCAGTGATTACATATGTTGATGAGTCTACTCTACAAACATTAATTACTGTTCCTGTACTGTACGTGTGAGCTGTACAGTAATGCATTCCTCCTTGGTAATAAGATACGTATGAACATTTTTGGTAAAAAACTATGTAACCCACAATGTCCACCAGGTAGGACCAGGTTTTTCGTATTTACGGAATTCAGCATGTCTAATGGTAGGCACATGGATCCCACAGAATTTATGATTTAACTGTTGTTCACTTGTTCGAGTGTATTTTGGAATTAGTCCCCGCGCTGNTAATATGCTACAGGCACCGCGCTACCTTAATCAGGCCCTGGGTATAAAGCAGTGTGATCAGCCGGAATGGTNATACTGATGTTAATGATAACGGAAGACTCCTGCTACAACTGTGCTGTAACAACACATTGTGCATCATGAACCCATTTCTCCAACACAGAGATGAAGCGGAGATAGTTCGGTAGTAGAGTAGCCTCCTCTCAATTATAAGGTTGGATGTTCGAACAACGGCCCCGGATATGGGCGTCGGAAATTTTTTTAATCTTGGGGCCCCGCGCTGTCATGCTACAGGCCCGCGTCACCTGAATCCGGCACTGATCACACATTGTCTTATTAGGTATAACGCTTAATAACAAACATGTCAAGACACAATTTAGCATTCACCGATATATTTAAACGATAGCCATTGTCAAAAACAGTGGCGTACGCAGAAAATTTCCGAGGGGTCCAAAGCATAGTCGTAGCCAGGGGGGGCCAAAGGGGCCATGCCTCCTACTTCAAATTTTTAGTAAATATACTCATTTTGTGCTTTGAGAGGCGTTTTTCTAAACAAAATAGTGTTATTCGCCTAAAATTAAACATTTTGGTATACACTGCCGAATACTGACAATATACACTGCTGAATACTGTTTATACATTTTTTTATTTTTAGGGTCTGAGGGGGGGGCCATGGCACAGTGCCCCCCCCCTCCGTACGCTAGTGGTAAAAAAACTTTGACTTTTTAAAAATTTTCTGTTTCACTGTATTAGTTTTTTAAGGGATGCCTTGCTTTTCAGTTTCAAGAGAAGAAAACTGCCACCTACCTCCTTTCACGAAGCAACTGCAAACTGTCCCTGCATCGAGCGCAATTCCAACCACAGTTGATCTTACTTCTAAAACAACTGGAGTAGTCAGTGAAAGCCTACTACTGATAACTACCGCTGAAGCGACGCAGACAGAAGAAAGCCAGTCCCACGCGGCCGTTATGAAAAACTCAACAGCTTCCAATACTTACTTTACTGAACTAGGAAGGATCACTCAAACATTTTCGCAGATATCAACGGAGGTTTCTGTGCATACTGTTGCAAGATCATCTGCAAAGGCAACAGTTAAGCATATGCTTACTGGTACGACACAAACTGATACGTCACCGTACCTTCGGTTTAATAGTACAGTAAAGCAACTAGAACCTGAAGCCACAATAAAGAATTACGCACTTTGGATTTCTGTTGCTGTCGCTATTGCCATATTCCTGATTTTAGCTGTACTGATAATACGGCAGTGCTGGACGAAATCTCTACTCAATAGTTGGTTTCATCAAGAAGGTGGAAAAAGATTTGGCTTTCCTGCTTATGGTAGCAGGCAGGAAGTTTTTAATGTTCTGTACGACGCTTCTGCGCAAGTGAACAACGGTTATGCAGAAGCATCAAATTACGAAGAAACGGATAAAAATGGGCACCCGGATGATAAACAGACAGTCGTCAACCCTGCCTACGAAACACACGGTGAAAATGACGTTGCTTACGTTTATAGAGAAACCAAGGTAAATTCCCTTTATGGTGCAAATCGAAAGAACAGGGATTTATGAATGTTACCTCGCTGGCACTGAGTGATCACGTCTTTAAGCACAAAAACATAAAAGAAATATAGAAGTTACACTTCCTTCCAAGAGGTAATTTATCCTGAAGGAAGTTGTTGGCACTTCTCTGATGTTTGTTTTTCTCGCAAAGTGTTCATTATTCGCAAAACTCCCCTCATTATCAGACATCTAACTATGATTTCACCCTTTATAAACCACTAGGATTGAATGTTGTACAGTAACTACGTTTACCGATTATTTTATTTTGTATTTCAACACCCACCATTGTTCCATGTGCAAAGAACTGGGATGTTTTCAAACGCATAGTCAAGTCAGCCACAAGTTAGTTCATAGAAATTTAAAGTTGATTTTGCTGCTTTTTTCAAATCCCGCCTCAAGATGAACCAGGGTATGTTTCCTACCAAAAACGTATTTGTAGGCAGGGCAGAGTGCAATGGCTGAAACTAGTGGCATAGCAAGGGGGCCCCAAGCGACACCTTCTGGGGGGCGGCAATTAATTGATTAAAATATAATTTTTTAACGTAGTTGTAACACTTTCAATTTTTGTGTATGGAAGCCCTAGACTAGTAGTCTAAAAAACTATGAAATGTGGTTGTGGATTGAGCAACTTGATAAAACGTTTACTCAGAAGTCAAATCCAGCGTGCTAAAGTGCCCCTATCTTTGTCTTAAAATCGGAGCTTTCTAGCATGCGTACTTAGCCCCAATTCCATACACCTTCCTCTCCACACAAAGCCGTTTGTCCTCACCCTAGCCAAAAGTCCTTTGAACAAAGGACAGAGATGACATCGACGACAAGCTAGCAGATATAACTGGTCCGGCAGTTCGATGTTCATGTTGCCCCGTCACTCAAAATCTTATAAAAGAAGACGCTGGTGGAAATAACGGTGAATAGTCAAAGCTAGCTTAAACCGTTTTCTCTTGTTCGATCCTAGCAAGTCGCAACGCCCTAAGCGGTATATCATTGCGTCAGCTNCACCTATCGCCATTGGCGAGGAACATTTGCTGGCACGCCTCATGCTACTGCTTAGTAGGATATTTTCAATAAACAAAGGCCACATGTTGTAATCTAGTCATTAGGTGGGTTTATCAACAAGGGGCGAAGTGAAGAACTCTGAACGGTAAAGTTGCTCAGTTTCAGTAGGACTGATACTTTTTGTATGACGTAACAGTATCGGAAAATGAAGTTCTTGAAGAGGAGATAGCGCAGTTGGCGTGTTTGCAACGCATGGGCAATTTAGAGCTCAAATCGTAAGCTTGAACTGCAAGTAGATTGAATCAGTGCCAGCCGATGGGCAATGTGGGTTTCGTAAAAG
>JGI24158J21664_10001904_pt1 | contig 24445 bp, 9 predicted proteins | sample Ectturendosymbi3_FD_21664 | JGI IMG/M metagenome (IMG submission 21664) | reverse complement strand
TTTCCGATAGCTATATCAGTGTTGGTTGCTTTCGACCACTATCGGTATAATAAAACTAATTAATGCATACTATATTTATTGAAGCTACAACAACTGACATTGATATGATTTTGTAAGTTTAGTTGCAAATCTGAAATATTAATTGGTTTGTTGCGACTTCCGACGTGTACTATTTTGCCCATTACTAGAAGATTGCGCATTGAGTAGGCTAGGCGTGGGAAGGCAAGAAACGTGGTCTTACAATAGAGTACTTACTTAATTTGGTAAATGCTCTATTCGTTATGCATATAGTGCTTTACCTTTATGATGTTCCCAGGCTTGACTTTACTGTATCTTTTAATGTACTTACCAAATATATCATGGCTAAGGTTGAATAACCAAATTCTTTAATAGTTTGAAGCATACGGAATGAATTTGCTTCTGAGTTAACGTCAACACCAAAGGCTGAATTATTTTGCAAGTTTCAAACGCAGGAAGTTGATAAGCCGAAATAAAGTTAAAATTTGTAAATTTTTAAGTCAAAATTTCAAATTTTTGGTCAAAAGATCGGTTGCCCGATAATCTTCGTGAGAACTGCAATGCTTGACTCCCAACCAGTCACAATCTCAGTGGTCTTGGATAGTTGGTGCAGTGAAGGGGTTCACAGAACCATGTTACAGTAGTTTGACTGATGCGTGACCAGTCCGATATGTGTTTTATAACCTTTGTTACGAACCATGGAGTCGAAAGTGCATCAAATGCTTTGATTCCAAAGTAAGAAATATTGATTTTTTGGAATCAATTAAACATTTGAGTATGTTTTAACCTGCAGAAATCGTCCCTCTAGAAAATGAAATCGGCCCCCAAACCTCGTAAATCACAAAATCGACCCCACAACGCATGAAATCGCCCCCTCGGGGTCGATTTCGCCCACACGTTGAAGACCACTGCTGTACACCACTGGCACATTCGCCCTGGTGCGTGCGTCAGAATCAAGCCAAGTGCATCATTTGTAGAATGAATCTGAAAAATCATAACGACAAAGCAAGAGAGTCAACCCTTTCCTGTGCAGAATAGTGCAGCAGACATGATGCATGCTTTAATATCGGGTTTCGATTGCCCATGTCTGAAATGACACAAGCACTGTGTGAAACTGATCGATATGACATTTAGAACGGTGCTCGTTGAAGGTTGCCCTGGGCAATTTTTGAGTTTCCGTGCAACACTGTGACAAACAGAACGCCTCGCTTAGACGCAAACGTTGTAGTTTGAAACATTTATGCTGCACAGCTAAGGACCATTATAACTTGTGACGAGCAGCTCGGAGCGACGCGTTTAATTAACAAGCAAAAAAAGTCTGCGTAACTGTATTTTGACCGATGTTTCTCCGTGCAGTGAAGTGCAGAGGTTACAAGTTTCCAAATATAGACAAGATTCAGGTCATCAAGCTCTTTTGCAAATGGGCTTATGGTTGAAACTTCAAATCGGTCTTTGGTTCTTTTCCGGTAACAAACCGCACTCGTATTTCACGTATGCATCCTGGTTAATGCAAGGGGTGCTTGCAATGTGCGATGAAAACTGATTGATTGATTGGTTACTTGTTTCATATGACTCAGCTAATGAACAGAAGGAATACAAAGAGCCATCGCGCAAAGAGTAAACCAACTCATTGTCAGTGAACATTAGAGCAAATAAAAATACAATGCCATAATAGCTGATCAATGTAAACAAAGAATGGCACTGTGTCATACAGGATTGGTGAAGGACCATGGCGGTCATCTAGTCGACCGACACCATTTATCATTTTTTGAAAAGTGTTGAAAAACAACAGTTGGAGAACAAATAAGCACAGTATTGTCAAAACGAATATAAACTCAGGAATCTGCGAATGCTGTCGAAGTCGAGTATCTTCTGTTGAACTGCACATTCCTGTTGATCACTGTGCTGGACCTTGTTCAGATGGCATTGGTCGATGAGGCATAACCATGTAGCATTGTTTGTGAGTCGCAGACATGCGTGGAAGAACTTACCGACCGCAAAGCTTTGATTTACTGTTGAGGAACTGTCAGACGCTGCAAAGAGCGTGCCAGAAAAGAGTGGAAAAGGTATTCGATTTAGATATACCGACGCTTGGTTGGGTCGGGAAGTTTCACTTCTAAATAAGGCAGTTTAGTTTTGAAAGTGAGCTTCAGTACTTAATGCTGGTTAACAGAATGAGTCAAAAAAACCGTTAAAATCAAACTAGTTACATGACTTGAAAAACCCTGGGTTTCAGATGCACGATTAAAATCAGATATTGAGATGTGTTGCAGAGAGGCGTATGGCACTGGGTGGAAAGCGATTAGGGCCAGTAACAAAACCAGCCGTAGATGCTGCAACGAATTCCAGTGTGAGCGTCACTCAGCGTCAGGTGACAGGATAGTAACGCAACCTTAGCAACCTGACATGAAACGTCTCCCTGGTCGTTCCGGTAAAGTTCACTCTGGCGTTTCTGACTGACCAGGAGCTATTTGCTGTCGGCGAGTGATGCTTATCTGAAATATTTATGCCTTTTACCTCAATATGTGTCACGAAAACCGCGCTACTGCTTCACTGTCGCACAAGACTGGGTTAGTTGATCGCGGTGCCGTTTGAAGACAGTTGGGTTTTTAGTGAGTCTCGTTACTTCCGGTCCAGCGCATTTCGTGAAAAATCAACACCGGTTCGTGAGATACTTTTATTTGCATTTGAGGGTCGTGCAACTGCTTTGCCTTGGTGCTGACGTGCTGGCTGAAAGCGGCTTAAGCAGCTGTCAGTTGCATGTCAGACTGATCTTGATCCTTGATTCAAACGTAACAATGAGCAAGCTTCATAGCCGAGACTACCGTATGGCAAGCAGACCCAACGGGGTAAGACGTCCGTAGGCTGTTCAATCGCATGCAGACTGCTCTTAGTGAGTGTTAGAGCATGTTGTGTGAAAAGCGGACAGGAAAAAAAAACTCATGCAATATAATTTTCATGCAATATTACAACCAGACAAGAGGCTTTGGTCTAAAGGCATAGCAGAGAGAAGGTTCGGGAAAACGTTTCTTGTCCAAGGTGACGAAGATTTCGTTGGCATCGCTATGTCGCATGTTTTTGATCTGTTTTCAAACTAAAGCAAAGCTTGTTCATGCGTTCTCCGTCGATACTTGGGTTGGCAGCACTCTGCGCAGCGCAATGGAGCGTTTCGAACAGTTTACAGTTTTTTGTTCTTTATATTGGAAGTTCTTTTTGCAATCTACCGCTTTTCAAGTTGGAAACATCTGCTGTGCAGATGGATTGCGTCCAACCAGCAGTTACGAGTGTTTGCGTGAAAGCTGTTATTGTCCAGTTGTTGTACAACGCTGATTTAGTTTCTAATACTCAGTGATGCCATGAATGGTGGACAGTGTCACTGAAGCTCTTGATGGTGCGTGTTTGCTATGTTTCGGTGGAAAGCAGATTGTTTCGGAAGAACCAGTTTTAAAAAATTGCCGACCAGAAGAATGCGTTACCTGCAGTTGCTCAACGAATGATCAGGGCTAAGCATGACCAACGAAACGTTGCGCGTTCCTGTTTTCAGTGCATGCAGCTGTGGGCGCCCAGGTTTTACGTTAATTAATTTTGTCAGCTCAGAGGAAAAAACTGTGGTTTGGCAAGAAACGCTGGATAATCTTATTCTCCTTCACGAATGCACAAATTTGTAAGCAATCCTTCAGCAGATTTACAGGGTAAGTTGATAAGGCTTGGTAATAGCGCTTTAAAAAGCCAACGGTTTGATTTAAACCAAGTTTTCGAAAACGATCAATCGATAGAAATTTACAATCGATCAATCTTACCGAAACCTAACAATAGCTTTGTTCATCTTTGCAGGTGACGAAAGCGTAGTGGGAGGCGGCTTCCTGTCCAACATCGAGATGAAAGAGCTTGGCGACGATAGCATTGTTCCCACCGAAGCTTCTCTCTTTGCCGTCAGCAAGTGAGTGGGGAGGACCGAACGTGACGCGGGTCTTGCAAAAGGAGGCAATCGCGCAAACAGCATTTTTAAGTTTTTGTTATTGACAAGTTTTCCGCGTTTCAAGACTTTACGTAAATGACAAAGATAACGTGCTGCAAATGTTTATAAAATATGTTGTGCATGGAATGTTTGTTGGACATCTTCATCATAACAGGTGCGATGCTAAAATAATAGTGAAAAATGTGTGGGTTGCTTCCCACGAAGGTTGTTACATACGTTTTTTTGACACACTGTCGGTTGCCAAATATAAGATATAGATTGTTGATTTTCCATGAGACGTCTCTTTCCAATGAGAGGGAAGAACTGTCAAAGGTAAAATGGTTTAGAAAATGCGAATTCTGTGCAGTCCTGTACTTCAGGAAATTTGTCGGTCAGAAAGCAACTGCTTCTTTAGCATTTTATCTGGTGTCACAAGTTGAGGGAAAGGCTATTCAAGCACAGAAAAGACTGTTGCGTTATGAAGAAACTTTCGTCTTTGCTGAAGGCATTCGGTAAGATCAAATTGAAACCTCTAGGTCTAAACAATTGTAATGGAAATACGTGTAAATCCGAATCATCGCAAAGCAGTGAAAGCAGCGCATAACAGCACCCTCGAAGCTCAACGGCAAGTTTGGAGTCTTCGATTCCGCCCAATCTAAATGTTACGTTATGTGACATCGAAAACCTAAACATCTCAAAAACGACGCTGGACTTGTTTATAAAAAGCTCGATTGCAAAAGTGCCTTGCCGAAGATGGGTTGTATCAAGGACTTTGACCATTGTCAACGTACACTGCCATTCATAACCGCGCAAGAAACGATTGAACTGTATTTCGTGGAAGGTTTGCGTGCGTGCCGAGGAGAAGACGTAGTGGTTTCTTTCTCTTGGCCACCTGGCTCCTGCTGACCACGCTCATCACTGTATTCGTCTTTGTGCATTTCCTCTTCATTGATCTGATCATTGCCAACAACGAACAGCTTCAATTAAACGTTTTTCTTTCTTCAGAGACGCAAAGTACGCCACGCTCGCGAGCACACCTCTGACGCACAAGCGCATGTCGTGGTCGTCATCGAGTGACGTCGACAACTCGAAATCGCCCCGAAGCCCCCGATGCAATGGGTCGGTACCCCCGTGGAATGGATGCTTTGATATGACGCGTGCATTCTGCCATCTTTGTTGCCTTTTCATAAAATCGACCTTTGTCTTCATTTCCGTTGTTTTTTCCCATAAATTTGGTTGCACGTCTCAATGCGCGGTTGACTTAATCTTGTGCGTTGCATTAAAAAGCATCCAAAATGTTTAACTTTCAACACTGCAACAGTCTTTGTCAAATGAATAAACGCAACTATACCTTACTATGGTTGTTTGGGATTCATTGGGGATGACAGCGTGTTTTTATAAGACGACAGGTGTCTTGGAAAGCAACGTGAATTCGGGATGTATGTCAAAAAAAGATAATAAGAAAAGCTTTCACCCTTGTGTATACAGCGCGATGCTACAGTAGACGGCGTGGTATGCTTAACATCAGTGTTTACAAATATCTTATCGAATAATTTGAAAATCACAGCTTTCGTCACCAAGGCTGTTTCGGCGAAAACCGTTGTTTATTCAGTACTTGCCTTTCCTGTACATATGCAGTGTTTTACATTGTCGCAATCCTCGTGTACTCCTCAGATTCCTGGTATCCTTCATGGTTGATGCACGCGGTGGTTCCATGCGCGGGACACGCCATCACGACCTGCGCGTTGTAGTACCCCCAAAATCGTGCCGGGCCCCCACGCGAATCACTTGTCGATTCGCCAGACGTCGTCACGTCTCATCGATTCCGTCGCCAGGCAACACGTCATTGTATGACGCAGAGGGCAATGCTGCAAAAATCCTAGAGATGGGGCCTCGAGGGACTAATTTCTTGGAGTAAGTATATTCTTTTCACTGTGGTGAAGTGTTTGCTCTGGTCAAGCTCAGCGGCGCAGCCAGCCCAAAATATTGGGGGGGAGGGGTAAATGCTTGATTTTAGGCGAGCAAGAGTATTTTGTTTGGGACACCGCTTCTCAAAGCACAAAATGACTAGATATGCTAAAAATTTGGGGGCATTGCCCCCCGGCTACGCCTGTGGTCAAGCTCTTTATATATCTTAACGTAACTGTCCACAATTGCCACAAGCAATTTAAACACGTAGCCTAAAAACGCGAAACCAAATCCTACGCTTGCTTATTTTGTTAAGTAAATGTTGCCTGTATTTAAAATAAGAACTTTGTTTCTCACCAAACAAACAAACTTTCAACAGAAAGAGCTTCCTGCGATACCATGACCTGTTTCGTTTGCTAGTTGGTCTTCAAGTGTTGAAACAAAAAATGCACCAGACTATGTTGTTAAGGTCAGAGAGGTGACATGGGATTTCCGCTTGCCGATCTTTTACCACTTATCTTTAAACACAGTTCGATGCGTCGTCCGCGCCGACACCCCATTATGGCGGAAGGCGACGGCCCCGCGACCTGGGTCATTCAACTTGCACCACAGCCGTGCACGTTTTTGGGGTAAAACACATCATCGTGTGACCTAATTGTGAAAGAAGATAATTTTTCACTTTTCGTTTTGTTATCGGTGCTTCTGGAAACGCAATCCTTGCTATGCGTGCAAGGAGTGTTCATATTCGTTAATTTCTTTCAATTCTTGTCAAATTCACGTGTGTTTGTGTCTGGATGGCGCGATGGCTTCAAATCGCTGACATCGGCCCGAAATATATTGAAAGATGATAATTCTGTTTATGCTGGACGTTCAGCGTGGAAAGCACGAAATCTACCGCGCAAACGATTTCACCTGTGCTTGTTGGTTTGTCGTGGTTTGCTTCTTTTTCTGAAAGCTTCCACGTGAGCTTCAAGGATACAAATCTTCTTTTTGAAAAAATGCTGTGGTTTTGTGTCAGTGACATTACCACCGCATAAATGTGGAGAACGATGTGTTTGCAATGTTGTCATTCGCAATTTAACCTTCACTGTTGGAAAAAGTATAGTCCATTGTGATTTTTCACAAACGACGACTGTTTATTTATTGTTACGTGCTGTTAATTCGCACCAAGCTGTGGATGTTTCTCGATTACTTTTCATTTTTACGAAAGGAATAAGTTTTGTTGCGAATCGGATTGAAATTATGGCAAGGTTGAAACTACTTATTTGAAACGTGCCAGGCCTTGTTTTTTCGTAAGTGATTGTTCTTCACCTGACCCAAGATCATTTCACTGAGTTATCGGTCAATTAAGTGCGAGTTTTCAAATTATTTATAAAAAAAGTTTATACATGTTTCGATTTTCAACAACATTTACTCATGCATGTTGTGAAATTTTCGGCAGCGTTTTTGCTCTGTTAATTGCATTTTGACCCGTCCATAATTCGCCTGAAAAACAGTTTTCGCCATCAGTGTTTCTTTGTGTCTTCTGCGCTTCACAGGCCAGTGGCGATAGAAGTCCCGCACTTTGCGCATGCGCAGAAGAATCATCGGCAGATCTCAATCATGCGTAGCAATGACGGAAGCGTGTGGAAAGAACACAAACTTCCTTGTACGGATGAGGAGTTTCGAAAGCAATATGTTGGCGAAGGTTGGTCGGTTCTGAATAAATTGGATCAGCGCACGACTAAAAACAATAGCAAATGACTTATAGCAGGGGTGACCAAACTGCGGCTTTTCGAACCTTTGTATGCTACTCTTTGAGCTTTCCAAAAAATAATATATTTATTATTTATTTCTATTGAAAAGTATATAAATATTGTAAAATGGTACTGTGGTTGCTAGCGTACCGTACAGTATTACTCTTGCAAGTCGTTCAAAAAAGAATCATTATGTCACAGAAGGGTAGATTGCAAATAATTGGCGTTTTTAGATTTTCATGTTTCGGATCTTTGTAATGTGGGTTTTACGATATGCGGTTCATACATAGGGCAGGTCTGGCCACACCTGCCTTATGTGATGCGAAATATCAGCGAAATGATAAACCTCTGTTCGAAAACACATCCTGGATATTTTCAGAGCAAGACCTCGCGCATTGCAGCTTCACTTCACTTTCCTCACACATGCGTCAACACACACCGTATTCCGAAACGTCTTCAGTAGAGCGGTTTTTGACTCAGGGCTTGCGTCTGTTTGCGGCAAATCAGTCGTTGACTTGGACGTCGTTGCTCTTTAAGCGTCTTTGCCTTTTCCAGAACTGATGGACGTCGAGAAACTGGCAGAGAAAAGAATCTATCGCATCATCACAACTGACTTCCCGCGTTATTTCGCTCTCGTGACGCGACCCGTCGAGGATTCGACGTTTATTGGTCCCGAAGGCGGATCCCTGACGTCATCAGTGGTTACGAGTGCCCGGGTGACGTTTCCTGAAGGTTCGCTGACGAAGAAGATAAGTGTTGGGATACAGGTGGGTGCTGAACGGATGGCTCTGCTAGTATACAGTATGTCGTTATGCCATTATTTCATAACACGAGAAGCTTTGTTTGTTAACAATCATGCGACTCACGTGGTTGTTCTTATTCAACAGATAACCCATTGTGTTGTGTGTAGCTTCAAGGTGTTACCTTTTTCTTGTGTCACCTTAACCTTTCTTCCTTTGCAAGAGGTCTTGGCATATTGCGAACTTGTGCCGTTGTTTGTGACGTTTTGTTTTGACACCCGATGAACCGTGTTGCTGTTTCGTGCGTCACAGGTCCTCCCCATTTCATCGGATGTGTGCAGGAAAGCTGTGGGAAACAAAGCAAAGGCGAGCGCCATTTTGACCATCGAACCTCGACGGAGAAAGTTCCACAAGTTGATCACCCTGACCATTCCTCTGCCAGGTATGCAAACCGTTTCCTCAGTTGTTTGTCAAATCCAGATGTTTGCACTGTTACCGGAAAGCATGCTGACAGGAAAAACAGGTTAAATTTATGCCTTTAAATCAATGTGAATAAAGTTGAGACTACATCTCTGTTGTCAGGGGAAGGACACTGGCTGGTTGTTTGAATCAAACAGTCTTTTTCTCAGATACATTTTACTAGATAAAAGCACTTACGACGACTTCAAACAACACGCGGTCTTGTCACATGTGTTAAAAATATATGAACAAACACCATCATGGTTGTGTTGCTAAGCTATGGGTTTGTTTTTTTATTGATCAAACTGCCTATAACGTTATTTCAAAGTGGATCTAAAAACGTTATTTCAAATTGGATCTAATAACGTTTTTTTTTCAATTCAAAAGTTATGTTGTATTTCCTATCTATCCGGGTAAGAGGTACGTTGGTAACACACACGCGTTTTCAAGCTGGTACAACTCGAGTTACACAGATGACACGAAAAACCTGCAGCTTTTCGATTTTCTGCTTCATACACCACTGTCCATGACTTCCTCGCCACCAGTGCAGCATTCACTGCTAAAGCAGCCCCGTGGCCCACGACGCAAGTAAGCGGAGATGACGGTGCCGACCATTCGCGATGTCCTACCTTGGCACCCAACTCGTGACACCCCAACCGAGTGCGCAAAGCGAGCACGGGACGCTTCCGTGTATTTTCTGTCACACGCGTTACTGCATATCAGGAATCTTATGTCACATATACATTGGTATAACTTAGAGGTAGCAGTCGGGGAAAGCATGTGGTTACGATAAGTTTTAGCTGCGTTCCAGTCTATGGTCGATATGTTCGCGAGTGTATTCTAATAGGGTTCAGCTTCCTTCCCAGATATTCCCGTGAAGTGCAGGGTTTGTCAAGAAATCATGCTCCACCATTTCTCTGTGACGTAACGCTGTTGTTCAAGGCAGTTTTCTGGCTTTTGGTATTCTGTGCAATCGAGTATCTTCCAAACGATTACTTCCACAGCAATGATTCTGGCACTATGATATTTATTTTTTACCAAGCGTATATTTCGCTTATGCAACAGGCATCTTTAGCTCTTACGCAAATAGAATGGGGTGGGCTGATCTGGACAAATGTTAGCTTTATTGTTATAATTGTTTTTGGGTCGTTTGTGCATTTGTTTCAGCTTCATTTCCATAAAATTTGGACAACATTGAAAATGATCGACTTATGCTTAAATGAAGTAGATCAAAGTGTTGCTTTTTACTGTAGAGGGTTCGGATCAGGGCGATTATCTGAGCTCGTCAGAGGATTCAACCCTTCGGCTTCTTTGTAGCATTTCTGGTAAGTGCCTTAAAACAGCTGTGATTTCGCTGCTGGTGCAATTTTCAAAACAAAGCTTCAAACCCTGATCCGTTAGAACACAGTCCATTGCAACTGTACGTAGGATGAATAATGCTGTGACTGAACTCGTTCTTCACTGGAGGTTGTCAATTTTTTTTTTCTTACTAAAGTGTGCGCTCGACTATTGCAGTGCTTCGATGTAACACACAAGTCGTCTCGTTTGCACGTCGCGGTTACTGTGGTCACGTGCTCACGGGCGTCGGAAGGATGTTTTCCAGGGGAGGGGTGCAATGGCGGATTTTTCCAGGGGCGGCCAAAATATTTTTCCAGATGGGGGGACAAAAATAGTAAAATTTCATTTTTCCCTCTCAAAGCAAAGAAAACAACCTTTTTTGGCTAAAAATATATTAAGAAAATGTCAAATTTCAAAATCTAGGGGGTCAAGCTCTCCCTTCCGACGCCCAACGCTGTGATCAAACCTTTCCTTACAAAAATGTCGAACGTTTTCTAACAAGAGAATACAAGAGTAGGATGCGATGGTTGCTTTCTTCTGTCGTCAAAAACTGTTTGTTCGTCTTTGAATTGGTAGAAAATGTATCACTTTCCTCATGCAGTGAGAACGTCTCTTGTGTTAAGCTGGTCGTTCATGCGATTGCCATTCTATCTTTTTTGGTCCTTAACACTACACAGGTGAAGATGACCCTGCCCAGTGGGAGGACATCACTGGTTCTCACCAGTTCAATTTCCTTGACAACGCCGTGTCCTTCACGTCATCGGTGTCGGCAAGGTATGACGTCATCAACGTGCCCTCCTTGTCTGCGTTCTTTGTTCAAAATTGAAAAAAACTGTTAAAGGAGTAAAAATATTTTTCAGGTTCTGGTTGATCGACTGTCGTCAGCCATCCGAATCCTCCTCACTCGCACATGCCATATACGCGGAAGCAACAAGAGTCCCATACATGGCCAAGTTCCTTGTCTTCGCGAAAGCCCAGGACCCCCTGGAAGCCATTCTGAGGGTCTACTGCCTGACCGATGACAGGTGGGTGGGGGTTAACTGTTGGGGTCAACATCGGATTGGTTTGGGGAAAAAAGTTGAATGTTCAGCTTTCTTTGAAAGTGGGACGGAACTGACTTAGATCGGATTTTGATTTCACTCAGATACGAGCGAACTCTCGAAAAACAGGAAAATTTCCTTGAGATTGCCCGAAGCAAAGACATCGAAGTCTTGAATGGGAGTGAACTTTGCATCGAGTCATCCGGAAACATCTCCGTTCCAACGAAAAGCGACAGAAGCCATCGATTCCAATTCACTGCTTTCAGTGACAATGGAATTCAACTTACTGCGAAGGTGAAGCTCCGTCTTAGTCGTGGTTTAAACGACGTATTGCGTGACGCACACTCTGCAAATCATTCTACGACTTGGCACTAATTTTGTGCTTTGTTTGCTTTTTTCGCTGACGTTTTCAACATCGAAAGCATTTTTTTCTCATAGAGTCTTCTCTGTCGCAACTTTGATACTCTTGCATATAGTGCGCCATGAACCCGCGAATATAATCTGTTATTAACAGATTAACCGTCTCTGCGGTTACCTGTCGTGGAGAGATGACGGTATTTGAAATACTTACGACGGGCACTGCGCAGATGGGACCTCAGGAATAATTCACAGCAAATCCTGGAAGTTAATTGTGATCTGTGTTCTGAAAGATGAATAAAGCCAGTCCTGCATGAATACCGTTTTAATGAAATATTCCCAACTGCATGACTGGGCACCAAGCTTTACTGCGTGTACTATTTGTCACAAACAAGTACCCGAATACAAAAGTTTCTTTGTAACGTTCAGTTCATGTCACTAACGGGAAGAGCATTTTATGCGTTCGTTTAGATGTGGACATTTTTCTTTTGCATATGTAATCGTTGATGGCACCGAGTGAGAGCGAAAGCCTAAAATAACGCGAAACGTTTTGTACCAAAACTTATCGAGCAAGTCGAAAATCTTCAAACGCTTACAAGTAGCTATTGAAGTTTAGAAGTTCTGCGTCCAACCGATGTTTCATTTTAAATTCAGGCTGATGCCAACAAAAAGTCCCCATGTCGCTGATCACCGTCGCAGTGATATCTGTTAAATATCCTCCGCGCGCCGCTGATCGTAGTTACGTCGAAGCAAACTACTTTTGACTTTTACCGAAGCAACATTTTGCGCAATGTTAGCGAGATGAACCCAGAATATCGCCCACATTTTCGCGCCGCAAAAAGTGACGTCACAGTTCATGAAAAGTGTTGGCCGAGTCAGCAAATTTGCTGAAACTTGCGTTTTTTAGGTTCGTGATTCCACCCAGGATTCCTGCGGGAGACTAACCTTCTTCCGGGCCCCACTTGGACCACCGAAGCAATTCGGGCCCCGGAAAACGTTGTGTAATTTGAATATTCAACTTCCAGCGTATGACAAGGTAGCGTCGCACGGTTATTTGTCACGTCACAATGTGTTGAAAGCAAAACAGTAGTCATGTTTTATGTTGTAGCAAACCTTTTGTCTTCGCTCGTCTTAAACACGTCATAGTTCATCGCGCGGAAAGATAATTTTTGCCTGAAATCAGTCTGATCTTGTGTTTTTTTAATACAAAAAGGTATTCGTCAAAGTTTTCTTTTGCCAAAGAAGGAGTGTAACTTGGTTGATGCTTTGCGTTGATGTCATGTGCTTTACGTCACTGAATAGTGTTTTGCTCTGGCATTGCGAATAATGTTTGCATGAATCAATTTTTGTTTAATTGAACATAATTGTTTTTTTTAATTGTCAACGAAGGATTCATCAGATTCGGAAAGCGACACGAGCGAGGTGAGATGTTGGTTGTGTTGCCAGCAACCTTTGATAAAGTTTGCAATTTCGTGTGTTGCTTCATTGATTTGCAAAACGTGTTCCGTCCAATGTGCAAACAGGCGTGATATCCCGAGAAGCCTAGGATATCTTCAAACCCCATACAGACCAGTTTTTCTTGAGTAATTACTTGCTAGAGGTTGCCAGACCAAGCAGAGTTCCAGCGTGCGTTGAGGTTTAGTGCTTTGTCATCCAATTAGACGTTCAGTATCAAACGTCGTAACTATTTACATGCGAGCTTTTAGAAAAACGTTGTGCAGCACAGAACGGAAGTCCTTACGATTTTGTAGGAGTTGAATTTTGTTGACAAAAGCAGTAAAAATTTTATGATCATTGTCATTACCCACCAAAGTCTATTTCAAATCTACTGATGTGGCCAGGGTAGGTCAGAGATAATTCGCTCTGGTAAAAACCGTTTGCAGTTGACTGTAGGTATTGTGACCTAACAATAACGTTGGAAAGGTTGAAAGGTTAATGATGAAATTATTAAAATATTCAATCATCTAAAACTTTTGCGAGAAGTGGAAAGACCCAGAGAAGAAGTGAAGGATACATTTTCAGTATATTTGCAAGGCAGAAGTGGAATGTTCCATTCTTTCGACAGTAAAAATGCTTCGATGAAAAGAGGTGGAGTTAATAATGCGACGAAGCAGATTTGCTCGGTCTACCGATGTCGCGATATATTTTGAGGCATTAAAGGTTTTAAACTTTGCGAAATAAAAATTTGCGAATGGTTTCAATTCAGTCGCCTAGGTGGAAACGTGTTACTTGAGGATTTTAAACTGTCCGTTTACGAAAGGTTTCTGGTGAAAACGTGACAGTGCTGTATTTCAAAGAAGACATCAAACTGAAAGAGGTTCCTGAGAATCGTTGCAGTCGCGGCAGGCGAGGCTTCCAGCTGAGTAAACTAACCTCGCGTCGTTACTGAGCGAACTAACATGCCTGGACTCTCAGCGTATATGAATCTAGCGATGCAAGACGATGTCGACATTACTACGCATCTGAAAGATACTGTAGTTGACAAAAAAGAAGAGATACTCCAATGTTGTTTTCGCCGCTAGCCCGTGACCGATTTTGACGCCAGATTTGACCAGGGTGGGCGATTGGGGCGATCGCCCCCTCTAAAACTTACGAAAGTGACTTTATTCACCATGATTTTGTACAATGCGCGAAACAACATGTCAAAACCGATTCCGAATAAGTCTTTGGTCATTTTTGAATTGTCTCATTGTTCGCGAATAAGGTCATTTTGTCGTCCATTGTTTTGTCACAGCAGTGTTGTGGAGTATAATTCACCTCTCTTACGGAAGCGAAGCCATTGTGAGACTCGACTATCAAATATTACTGAAATCGCCCCCCTAACGTTACTAGCTCGATCCGCCCCTGGATTTGACCAACCTGTCCTATGGTTGGGCTCTAAGGCCGATGGTGTTGGTCAGGGCCGCAATCAGCTGATACTTTCGGGGTGGAGTTAAATGATTGTAACTTGCTGTCGCACTATTTTCTGGTGCGGGGGGGGGATTGCTGTAACATGTTGTTGTACCTAAGTCTTAAATATGAATTTGGAAATTTCGGGGGGGGGGGCAATTGTCCGGTTGCCCCTCTGTGGTTGCGGACCTTCCGTTGGTGGTTTAAAGCAAGGCTGCGATGCCAGTATCAGCGAAAATCATCAATTTAGTAAATATCCGACAGAATGATACGGAATGAAAACATTTGGTGTTTCTACTTAAGATCAGTGAAATTACGCTTGATTTTTTTCAACAAACATGGCATCAACACTGGCTCCTGGCTCGACAGATTCTTCCCGTTTGCAAGATAAAGGTTTTTTAAAGTTCGCATGTAGCTTCATGCAGATGAGCAGTGTAAGAACGTTTAGTGCAATACCTAAAGATGAATGAAACTTATGCGTGACAACAGCTAAGACGCACTCACATTCGAGTAACGTCCGACCGGGACAAATGCTTCTTACATCCAATAATTGCCAAAAATATCTAGTAATTTTTTCGTGGTATACGGCTTTTTTGCCTGTCTTATGACATCATCGAATCGAACCACAATAATAACCTCCATTTAATCTTTAGTTTTCTGTTGGTGCATGGAATTTTACTGGTCGGATGTCACGGCGTGATTAGGAAATTTTCTTTGTTATAATTTTGCAATTCCCTTGTTCTCAAACTATGCGTAAGACCTGCTTGATGTTTTATAGTTTAATTGCGCCGCCGACGAGACGCAAAACCAATGTAGTTCAGAGATGCTACTCTTCCTGATACTTCAGAAATTGTTAACCACGAAAATGACTATGACGCTATATCCTGAATCTCCTGACAAGCTGGTTTGGTCATGTAAGACTTAAAACAAAGCACATTAAGTAATGCCAGCTGCAAAACAATTTTGATAGTCACCTTGTGGTATGCCGCTGGAAAAAAAGTCTTTGCAGACCGCATTAGTCAACGTCACCAAAACTCCATTCTTCACTAGAGACGTCTTTTTCATGTGCAGACTTTCAGGTAATTAACTTCTTTTCACGCGAATCTATCCGAGCAGAACCAAACACACAACTGTCGAGCGTGCTGACTCGAGTCAAAACAGGCTTTGTGTAGGCATCGCTTTATTCATAGAGGGAGTGGTGGACTATAGGCTATTCGCTTGCAGTGTGTCAGAATCATTCGTGTAACGACAGGATTCGAAAAAAAGCAGCGGCTTGCTGTAAATTTTACAGGTACTCAAAGACAGAGTTTAGAAAACTTTAGTTATCGCTTCTTAGTCCTAAATCCTCTTATACCTGTGATGAACGCCAGGTGGGTCAATCGTAGTTTTCAGGGTTTTGTGAAGTTAGAGCGCCACCAGACAATTTGTTGTATCATGGGAATGTGCAAGTGAAGTGGACCAGTAATTTTTGTGTGTGGGTCCCATCTATGGTTGCAGCAATTTTTGGTGCAAGGGCATGTCTTTGGCCTCAAAATTGCAAGCTTGCTGCGGCGCCCTCTGCTGTTTCTGTTGCAATTCCAAGTCACGTGATAAACTTTCTCAGGCGACAGATGCTCTGACGGCGAAAGACGATCCGGTAGAAGCCAAGGCGCGCTACTTTCTCATCGACCCTTCCACAGGTAAAGCTTGTTGTTGGCTGATCTTTCTGTGCTTGTGCCCGCGCTACAGCAGCACGCAACAAAATGACCATGACATACATTTCCGCCTTGTGCATTTCTAATGTGTGATTGTGATTTTGACTTGAAAACGCTTTTGCAAACGGCTCGTTTATTGCGAGTGGCAATTTAAAAAATGTTTTACACTTTTCATTCTGTGTTAGAACAATGGTGATTTGATTTAGAGGTAAAAGGTCATTCAGAAAAAACTAGAAATTTCTTTGCTTTGCACACCAATGCTTTTTCCTGCTTCTCGTTGAATGCTTAGCTGCATGCGAAGTGTCAGCGCTAACATAAAAGCGCTGTACGAGTTACTTCAAAATTATTGCTCATTCTATTCGATTTGCACACTCAAGTCGCCCTGAAAATACAGCAGGATAAAATGCAGTTAATTTATTTAATTTCAAGCGTTTCACTGAGATTCTCGATTGACCTTTAGGAAAGTAAAGTCTGATAAATCTATGCTGCTTCCTGTGCACCTTCACAGTTTATGAAATACATTCACCAGTCGCTTTTTGTTCTTGCACGCTCGCTTCTTTGTCCGGATCTGAACTAAACTGGATGTAGTGGATGATAGCCCGGATGTAGTGAATGATAACCCGGATGAGCGGGTCAGCTCCCCGGAAGAGATTGCGCGCGACGTCGGTGACGTGCTCGTGAAGTTAAATCAAGTTAAGGTGCTGCTGCAGCCGGATACCTCGCCCTGCAAGAAGCACGCTACGCTTGTGCGCGCACCCCGGTTTGTGGGGGGGAGGGTGGGAGTAGAGGAGACATCCAAGGTCGTGGTCGAAGTGCGAAGTCAGCTGCAGAGAATGAAGAATATCCTGGAGGGCGAGATTGGGGAGATTTGTCACGTGGAAAAAAAGGAGAGCAGCGCGTTGCTTGGCAACAGGAGTGTCGTTGACGACGCACAGATATGTTCAGAAAAGAGCAAATCATCTGGAAGCAGCTCTTCTGTTGATACGTTCAACAGCCGTACAACTACGCCCAAGATACATTGCTTTTCTGAAAATGAACGTGGAATTGGGAACCTGGTAGACGCAAGGGCCATCGCGACAACTACAAGCACGTCTCAAAATGTGACATCTGGTTGTCTGGATAAGGCACAAAAGGTTTTGGAGCGCAGTGTGGGTCACGATTTGCCTCAAACAGACCATCTGGAAGATTTGCATGGGAAGCATACACCCGCGGTTGCTAGCATGTTGGAAATAGCCGAAGATTTGGACGCTCTTGCTCGCGCGCTTGATGAAGACCTCCGAAGAAAGCCTCCTGCGCAAGATCAGCTTTCAGTGAAATTTGAAGAAGATGTGGAATTGTCAGGTCCATCTCCACTTGCAAGCACTGCGTCTACGTCACCTGTCGAACCAAGGATTCGCGCAGCGCAGTCTGCGCTCTGCCAAAGTAGCTCTCACAAACCATCGGTTGTTGAAGACGATTGGCTTCAGACGATGGAAAAAGCTGTTACTGCTACGACTGTGAAAGATCGAGTTAAAGAGCCTTTAAGTGTGACGGCGTCTTTTGCTGTCCCTGAAAGTCGTATCTCACAGCACCGTGCTATTTCGCAACAGACACCTTCGAACTACGATTCACTGACAAACTACTTGTCGTCAGAACTGGCAACGAATCGTGCTTCGCCTGAAATAGCGACCTCCACCGGTCCGAATTTCGTCCGACCCGTCACCGAAGTAGTGTCAGAAGCTGTCACTGAAAGAGAGAGACTGGAAGCGATCGACGATGCTATCCGCGACATTGACGCAAATGAAGAGCTGTCGTTTCTTCTCAGTAACAACCTCGACAATGATAAGCAAACCGTGACCTCCTCATGCCACAAAGAAAGTGAAGTTTCGGAGGAATGCATTGCAGCAATGAACAAGCCGTCCGCTGGCCAGAGTGAGAAACGAAACAGGGAAGAAAATCTTCGGCCTTGTTTGTCGCGTTCGACAAGTTCTACATCAGATCAGTTCAAGTCTGTTCGCTTCAAGGAAAGCGTGCTTGTCATTGACGAGGAACTTGTCTGTTCGTTGCACCCTCTCGACAAAGACATAACTTTAAGATGTTCAACCGAACTGCTGGACTCAGACGAGACTGACTCGGATAGCGAGTCAGCAGCTTCTTTCACTCCATCGAGTACCGATTCCGGTGACTCGGACGTGCTGGACGAGTCAGTTCTGGAGTCGCCGAAAACTCGAGAAGAGCGCGTCACTGCTTTCCAGACAGCCGCGAAAAACTTGCACAAAGAGGTGGAGAAGTTCAGGAAAATTACTTCTCCACAAGCTGAGCTTTCAACAAACGTCTACGAAAAAGTTCAAAAACCTCTTTGTTCTGAAAAAATGTCTTGGAATACTTTCCATGAGCAGAAAACCTGTGACGTTCGTTTTCAAACAGGAAATCAGCGTCAACTGCAAGATGTCATCTCTGGAAATCCTCACACGCAGTCTGACTCCAGGTTTTCGGCAGAGAATTCTGAGAGCGAAGATGAAGTATCCCCGATGGTTGTCGAGGAAAGCCACAGTGTGCACGAACTACTCAAGACATGGGAAAGCAGACCGACTTACCAAGAACAGCCTGGAGGTGCAACAAAAAGTGCTTCAGTCGGTAGCAGTGCGGGTGCTGCGAAGAACTGGAGGCAAACGTTAAGGGATAGGTCTTCTGTGAAACCTAGAGGTGGTGGAACGAGACTGGGTTACTACGGACCCATGGTCGAAGAGGGTGGCAGCCATGTGTCGACGTTTGGCACGTCTCCGATGCATTCACCACAAATATCATTTGACAGAACGACGTTTCCGATCCGCGAGAAGGTTCTCATGCAGCCAATGATGACTGCTGCGCACTGGGATGAAAACAGGTCTTCCGATTTGGAAGCAGTTGCTGCAAAAACTCATTGCGTTTCTGAGAAAGCCTCTGAGGGTTCACCACACGAAGAAGTATTAAATAACCAAACTGAGGGTGAAAATGCAGAGATGAGTAGTCAACTTAAAAGTGTTGATAGACAACAGCACTTAAAACCTCAGGTGCATCCCGACGAATATACATCTATTGCTTTTGAAACTAACAGCGTCCAAAGTTTTCGCCAGACTTCCGAAACTACGACACCTGTTTTCGAACAGCCACTAGGAAGCGAACGTTTAGACAAACAGAACAAACCTTCATCGACGAAGGAAAACGAAATATTTAGTTTTCAGGCTGAGGACGTAGACAACCTGTCTCCAGCGCAGTTAGCGACCAGCATCAACGAGGAAGAAAACACCAGTGATGTGCGAACTGATATCCACAGAAGTGTGGATAATCGTGGTGGGAATGGAATAAACACGGTCGGTGCTTTGACGCAAGACAAGAAAACACATGTGTTTGAGGATGGTCCACGGGTTGAAGAAAGCACATGCTTAGAGCTCTTAAAACCCGATGTTAGCAACTTGTGCCTTGAAAAGGATAAGAGTACAACTGAGCATCGTTCAGAACGAGCTTCATCAACATGCATTGATGCTGGATCTGAAGTGGATGCACAACGTCTCCAGAAGAACTTGTTTGCTGTGACGCATGACATCTCATCGGAGCTGAGCCATCAGTCAGAGCAAACTGAACGCCGTCTTGAGAATGACGATCGCTTTGAAAAAGTTGTTGAAAAAAGTTCCGTTGTGTACACCGCAAGGTATGTTGATTACGGACAAGATTCCACTTTAGAACGGATAAAAGGTCTTGAAAGAAGCCAGGAAGGTTTTACCTCAGACAAGGAACGTGGTTTTGTCTCACATGAAAATGAAGCTTTGCAAGAGATGACAGATCTCACTCATCCGGACCACTCCGCTCCGTCAAAGCTCCCATCACATCCGGAATACGTGAAGGACGTTCTTGCGTCACGTTCTGAGAGCGAGGAAGAATTATCTCCGGTTGTTCTGGAAGAGAGGCATTGCGTGCACGAGCTGCTCAAGAGCTGGGAAGCCATACGTTGGCCTGAAAAGCAGCAGTCGGATCTGGCTGACAGTCAACTGAAGCAGAAAATGTCAAACAAAGAACGAATCGCTAAAGCACGTAAAGCAGGGTTGTCAGAAGCACAACGCCCCGTGAAGACGAACGAGGTACTCGCGTGCACTGCATCTGAAACAAGTTTGAAGGACTTGTCAGTACCATCTTCAACGAAGGTGTCAAAGTCTGATGAACAAACGACTCCATCCAGTCGGACGAAACATGGTGATGAGGAGTTGAGGGCATCTGTGACGTCAGACGGAAATGACGAAATAATGCCGGGGTCGGGCTTTGCGTTGGTCAAGCAACAACCTCAGTTGCGCATTTGTTCGTCTTCGCAGATTTTTGACAAAGAAAACAGTACAGACGCAGAGACATCTGAACAAAATCGGGTGTGTGGTCCAATTGCTCCGGAGGAAAAGTCTTTGGGAAAAAATGCAGACGTTGCTCTGCAGGCGTCGTTTCCGCGTCATAAAGAAGACGTTTCTGAACAAACTACTGTATCCCTGGAAGGCACTCAGTCTGAGGCAGGAAACGCATTTGCATCTTCTGCACGTGGCAATGTTTGGAACGTTAGTAATACATGTGGTCTTGAAATATATCCGACATCAGATGACGCGACATGTTTCGCTGGGAACGAGCATGTTGACGTGAAAAGTGACGTTCCTGGTTCGAGCTCTGACAGCGAAGATGAAGTGTCGCCTGTGATTATTGAGGAAACGCACAGTGTTCGCGAACTTCTGAAGACGTGGCAAAGCAAGCCCGCTCCCGTGCAGCAACCAAGTCGTTTGACTCATGGAGCTCTCGTGACGAAAAAGAAGAACCTGAAGCAAGTCATAGAACGGGACGCTAAAAAGATATCTCCTTACGCGAATGCTCGGAGTGCAGTCGATTCTGGCGACACATTGTCAACCGATTCTGTTTTGCAGGCAAGGAATAGGAATGAACCAAATGAAGCATGCGAAATGCATATCTTGGAATCAGCTCCAACTTTTCCCAAACAAGGCTTAATATCATCAGAAGTGGTTTCAGGTGAAAGTCCATGCTTTCGTGGCGATGATAACAAAGGGAGCGCTGACAAAGTAGCTGATGACGAAAGCTGCATGAACGCATCTGATTTGATCAGTGATGCAAAAGCAAATCATCCGACTAGCAGTCAAGATATTATTTCTGACGAGGTACGCACTCATGCTATAGATGGTTGCGGAGCATCATTCGAAGCTGGACATCTAAGCAAAGATACTTGTGAGCTGCAAGTAAGTGATGAACAAAAACTGTCCAGCGAAACCACAACAAAGTCTCTGGCAAAAGATGAAAAAATCAAAGATTTCTCTCATAGTTCTCCTGGGTCGTCAGCTTCAACTTCAGTTTCTGTACTAGACCACGATAAGAAAATAGCCGAGCCGCAAGTACTTTGCCAAATGTTCACCCAACAAACAATGGATGAAAGTGACGCGAAAGCGCAGAGTGATCATGCATTTGCTGGCTTTGATCTCCAAGAGGTGGAACACTTTGAGCTTACTTCTCATTCCGCTGTTGCGCCTCGTTCTCAGGATTTGGTGTGCAGCAGTCCTGAGGTTGAAGAACGATATTTAGCAGCAAAGAGCACGAGCGAAGTCTCATCAATTTGTAGCGACAATGAAGTGGAACAGCCTGAGGTAGAAGCGAAAATTGCTGTAGAGAGCGTAACACAAGAAGACACATTTGAATTGGAGCCATATGATAATAAAAGTTCCGACTGCTTGAAAGAAATGGGAGGAAGCGAGTTGACTGAAGCTGTTAACGCAAATCCTGGTGCAACTCCAGCAGAACGTACACGGTGTTTGTCAGTGACACAAACATCATACAAGAAGGAAAGCATTCCTGAAAATGACTTTGAAGTATCAGCAGTGAGTCGCTCTCTTGAGTCTTTAACTCAACTTGCGGGAAGTTCAAATCACCTTACCCTGAGCGATACTGCTCAGCCGTCTAAATCCGCTGATACTGTATGTGCTGTCAGTGCGGGATCACATAAAGAGTCAGATGTAGATGCTGGTGAAGATGACATTCAAGCTGCTGCTTTTCAATCCCACCAAGAATTACAAGTACTGGATGAAAGCGGTACCGCCATTAAAGAAGAGACTGTTGGGTCGTTTGCTGTCAAATATGAAGAAAATTTATTTTTGAAAGACAATGAGCAGTTATCCATGGACAACGTCAGCAAAGAAGACCAGAAGTGTGACGCAGACCTTGACAGTTGCAATACTGATTTCCGGTATGAATCTGATTTGCCTGGCTGCAGTGCATCAGACATTCGCAGTCACAAGGCACTTGTTGCTGCTCCCAACAACCCTAAAGACCAACATCGAAGTGTTTCAGGTAAATTGGATTTTGAGATCAAGAAAGACGTTGCGGACAATGATGATGAAATACGTACGACATATGAAAATGAAGGTGTTGTTCGTGAAGAGGAAATATCCCCCGCATCAGAGACGATTGTTGCGTATGGTGTGGCTGAAGATCAAAATGACAAACCTTCTGAAGCATTACCGGCCCACGCAAGCCAATTTGATCGAGATTTCTCACCGGATGTTGACAACGTGAAAACAGCTGACGTGCTACGCGATGAAGTTGCGTCTACTATTGACAGTTTTCACAGTTATGAAGGCACGCGGCTACCAGACAATGATGTACTTACATTACGTGATGAAGCATCGTGTGATGATCGAAATGAAGTTGATGAGTCTCGTAAGACCGCCAGCAATCAGAAGCCCGTTCAGGATTCATCAAGTCTTACTGGCTGGGAAAAACACACAGATGTTGAAAAGCAGTGCGAACATGATGTTGAGGCTTGGCGAGCTGTCGTTCAATCGGTTGCTGATACTGAAGCTGATTCCGAAACGGACGTAACTGTTTCAGCTAAAACGATTTTTAAGGATGACGTGCGACATGCGGCCGATGAAATTTCCACTGAAAATAAAGTCAAGACAGTTAGCACTACAGCGGACGAAAGCGATGCAGTGATGTCTTCACCTCAGTCATCTATCATGATTGATCAAAGCACTGCACGGGAGGAACATTATCCATGTTCCGGAATTGATGATGGAATTGCTGCCACCGTCGCTTCAGTCGACCCGAGTTACGATTCAACAAGTAAAAAAGAGAGGAGCAAACTCACAAGCGCTGGCGATGACATGTTGCTGAGTAATTCGACACAGCACTTGCAGCAAACAGAAGACTTTGAATTGAGTGGTCTTGCCGATGATAATGCTTGGTGCGAAGATGTTGTGATGCAAGATAAAAGCAGTGAAGTTGGACAGACCAGCTTTGCAAGTGACCTTTATGTGCGTGAATCCGATGTAGCACAAAGGGGTGCGAATTTGATTTTGTTTAGTAGGACACAAACTGAAGATGAACGTAGAGAAAACACCCTTGAAATGCACGGATCTCATGAAACTATTGGGTTGCATTCGTCCAATCAACCTGAACCGGAAGAAGAAGCGATTTTGACTGATCACGTATCATTCGCTCATGACGATGCGCCTTCATCTCTGGTTCAAGAGGGGAGGAATCAAGATATTACTGAAAATCAGTTACATAGGCGCAACATTGAGTTTGCCGCAACGGTACAACCCACTGGAACAAACGACTCCGCTGATGTTGACTTACTGTCTGAAAACGTGTCCATTCGTGAACAAACATTCGGGCTACCCCTGACCACCGATACTGCTTTGTCTCGCGAAGATGAGGATGTAGCATTTGTGCCAGGCGACGACCTGCATGGCCCTGAACCAAACGCAACATTGAACCAACAGCTCAAAAACAGCTTTATTGAAAACGACACTGTAGCTGATGATGTTCCCGCTGAAAATGAGTCTTTGCGCATAGAGCAAAATCACGTTGCTCGCGAAACTGATGCGGCCATAGTTCTACACCAGGCTCAGAGCGATATATCACCTGTTTCTTTCCCGGATCATGCAGCACGTCAACATGATGTGGGTGATGAAAGCGTTTCACCAAGTTCAGCCGTTGAGACAAATGAAGAGCAAGGCTTGAAAGCTGCAGCGTTAACCTCTGTGGGGTCGTCTGCTGTTGACAAAAATCAAACAGAACACGTTCATAGTGTGAGCATGGACGAACCGCTAATGACGCTCAATTCTGCGGCTTACAAAGATACATTTGTAAACCCTAAATCAAGTGGCTTATTGGAGGAAACAGAACAAAATTTTGCCTTGTTTGAAACATCGGAGAAAAGTCTATCAAATTACCAGCCAGAACTGACATCACCAGAAGAATCGATAAATCTTGAAGATGATATCGAAGAACGAAGAGATTTACATGATCA